>Ga0114972_10000601_pt1 | contig 26772 bp, 22 predicted proteins | sample M_140807_EF_Meta_FD_87354 | JGI IMG/M metagenome (GOLD analysis project Ga0114972, IMG submission 87354) | Freshwater microbial communities from Lake Montjoie, Canada to study carbon cycling - M_140807_EF_MetaG | ecosystem: Environmental > Aquatic > Freshwater > Lake | place: Lake Montjoie...
CGGGGGATATGAGCGGGGAGGTGGGGAGGGGGCAAGGCGGGGGGGGCGGCATCGCCCCTTTGGCCATCAACCGGCAAGGTTTTTGTGCGCAGCTTGCTGCCCGGGCGCCGCAGGGCGCCCGCTGCTCCTTGAAGCTGTGCATCCGTCCCCATCGCGCCGCCCGGCCCGGCCCTTGGCCGTTGTGAGAATGCCGCTTCAAACCCTCAAGCGCCTCAAATTAAAGCGCCCGTCCGCCAGCAAAGCCAGGCGCGCGGCCGGGTCCAGATCGCAGATCTTGAAGCCCGGCCTGTATTGAGGGCGCTTCAACACCTTCAACCCGCTTTCGCCCGCAAGGGGCAGAGGCGGGATTTGTCCGAAAACCAGCAAAGCCATTGCTACGCAGGGGAATTCGCCCACTAGAGCAGGCTGCGTTGAGAGGGATCACAAAGTGATCCATCTCAACGCAGGTAACCTGCTCTAGCTATTATGTTTTCTAGAGCAAGACATCCGGTCTGATCGATCACCGCATGAGCCAGCAGACCGGAGGCTGCTTTAGCCCCGGCCGGTGCTGCCAAACCCGCCCGCGCCGCGCGCCGTCGCGGGCAGGGCCGGCACCTCCTGCCAGACGGCGCGGGTGACCGGCGCCACCACGGCCTGGGCGATGCGCATGCCGCGTTCCACCGTGAAGGGCGCCTCGCCGCCGTTCAGCACGATGATGCCGAGTTCGCCGCGATAATCCTCATCGATCGTGCCCGGGCTATTCGCCAGCATGATCCCGTTCTTCAGCGCAAGCCCGCTGCGCGGGCGCACCTGCAGCTCAAACCCCGCCGGCAGGGCGATGCAAAGGCCGGTCGGCACCAGCGCCCGCCCGCCGGGCGGGATGAGCAGCGGCGCGGTCACCGCCGCCAGCAGGTCCATCCCGGCAGCACCTTCCGTGGCATAGGCCGGCAGCGCCAGCCCTTCGGCATGCGGCAGGCGCACCACCTGGATTGCGACATCGCTCATCGCGCCGTTCACCCCTGCGCCAGCCAATCCTCGATCAGCCGCCGGGCGATGGAATCGGCGCGCGGCAGGCCGAAGCCCAGCGCGCGATGGTTGCGGCAATCCTCCTTGGAGAACCACTTCGCATCGCGCAGTTCCTCGACCTGGATGGTGATCTCCTCGCTCAGCCCCTCGGCATGGAAGCCGAGCATGATGGAGGAGGGGAAGGGCCAGGGCTGGGAGGAATGGTACCGCACCGTGCCGACATCGATGCCGGCCTCCTCCTTCACCTCGCGCCGGACGGCTTCTTCCAGGCTCTCGCCGGGCTCTACGAAGCCGGCCAGGGTCGAATACATGGTGGTGCTGGGAAAGCGCTGGGAATGCGCCAGCAGGCATTTGTCGCCACGCACCACCAGCATGATCACCGCCGGGTCGGTCCGCGGGAAATGCTGCCCCTTGCAGCCGGTGCAGACCATGACATGCCCGGCCGAGCGCGGCTCACACGCCGCGCCGCAGACGCCGCAATAGCGATGCTTGGTCCGCCAGTGCATCAGGCCGCGGGCATGGGCAAGGACGCTTGCCTCCCCGGCCGGCAGCAGGCCCGCCACCTGGCGCAGATCGGTGAAGGCGCCGCGGTCGGGCGGCAGCAGCGGCAGCGGGTCATCGGCGTCCGAGCAATCGACGGCGAAGACCGAGCGTCCTTCCCACAGGCCGAGGAAGGCCCAGGGCCCACCGGCCATGCGCACCCGCTCCGCCGCCGCGCCGGTCAGCAGCACGGCTTCCGGGGAGCCGGCCTCGACACCGCGCATCAGGCTGCGGCTGCGCCAGACCGGGGCGTAGAGGGTTTCGGGATCGTGCAGCGCGGCGGCGATCCAGTCGGCGTCGTCGCGCTTTTCCGCAGCGCGGTCGAGCGGGCTGCCGGTATAGGCATTGGAACGGCTGGCGGGGATCGAGAGCATTCCCGAACCGTGCCACGGGGCCCCGGGCCGGGCAACAGGGCGGGGTGGTGGCCTCCGGGCCCGTCCAGGACGATTCCGCGCCCCCCATTGTGGCGAAAGCCCCGGGACATGATATGGTGCCCTCGGAAGGTCGGTGGTGGACGGGCTCCTCGCCAACCCGGTCAGATCCGGAAGGAAGCAGCCGTAACGGGTTCTCGCCCGGGTCGCTGTCCGGCCTTCCACCCTCCCGCCCGGCGGGGTTTGTTGCGAAGGGACCGCCGCCAGGGCATGTCGGAGACCGATCCCAACGCCGAGGAAGAGCTGCCCGCGCCGCCGCCGCCTGACGGGCCCGGCCTGTTCGGTGAGCCCGCGCCCGGCCCCGCCGCCGCTGCCTCGGCCCCTGCCCTGCCGCCGGCCCCCGTCGCAGCCATTATCGCCCCCGCGGTCGCTGCGCCTTATCGGGTGCTGGCGCGCAAATACCGCCCTTCGACCTTCGCCGAGCTGATCGGCCAGGACGCGTTGGTCCGCACGCTGCGCAACGCCTTCGCGCAGAACCGCGTGGCGCATGCCTTCATGCTCACCGGCGTGCGGGGCGTCGGCAAGACGACGACGGCGCGCATCATCGCCCGCGCGCTGAACTGCATTGGCCCGGATGGCACGGGCGGGCCGACGCCCGAGCCCTGCGGCGTCTGTCCCGAATGCCGCGCCATCCTGGCGGACCGCCACCCGGATGTGCAGGAGCTGGACGCCGCATCGAACAACGGCATCGACGATGTGCGAGAGCTGCGGGAGAATCTGCGCTTCCGCCCCGCCCAGGGCCGCTTCAAGGTCATCATCCTGGACGAGGTCCACATGTTGTCCAACGCGGCGTTCAACGCGCTGCTGAAGACGCTGGAAGAACCGCCCGGCCAGGTGAAGTTCATGCTGGCGACGACCGAGTTGCGGAAGGTGCCGGCCACCATCCTCAGCCGCTGCCAGACCTTCCATCTGCGCCGCGTGTCGCAGGCCGAATTGCGGGCGCATTTCGCCCGCATCGCCGAACAGGAACACGTGCAGGTGGAGCCGGAGGCGCTGGCGATGATCGCCCGCGCGGCCGATGGCTCAGTGCGCGACGGGCTCTCGCTGCTCGACCAGGCCATCGCGCTGGGTGGCGCGGAGGCCCGGGTTGGCGCCGAGGCGGTGCGCGACATGCTGGGCCTCGCTGACCGGGCGCTGGTGCTGGAGCTGATGGAGGTGCTGATGGCCGGCGATACCCCGGCCATGCTGGCGCTGCTCGACCGCGCGCATGAACGCGGCGCCGACCCGGCCGTGGTGCTGCAGGACCTGCTGGAGCTGACCCATACGCTCAGCCGGCTGCGGGCCGTGCCGTCGCTGGCCGAGGACCCGGCACTGACCGAGGGCGAGCGCACCCGTGGCGCGGCGCTGGCCGCACGGCTGGCGATGCCGGTGCTGGGCCGGGCCTGGCAGATCCTGCTGAAGGGCCTGGGCGAGGTGGCGGAGGCGCCGGACAAGCGCGCGGCGATGGAGATGGTGCTGCTGCGCCTGGCGCATCTGGCCGACCTGCCGCCGCCGGGCGATCTGGTGAAGCGGCTGCTGGAGGGCGGTGCGGTGCCCGCCGGCGGCCGGCCCTCGCCGGCGCCGGGCGGCGGCGGCGGCGGTCTGCGCGCTGTGGCCGGCGGCGGCGCGGTGGCGGCGGCTGCGGCGCCCGTGCTGACGCAGCCGCAGGGCTGGCGCGATGTCGTGGCGCTGGCCTCGGGCCGCAAGCCGTTGCTGCATGCCTACCTGGTCCACAGCGCGCATCTCGTGCATTTCGCGCCGGGGCGGATCGAGCTGCGGGTGGCACCCGATGCGCCGCGCGGGCTGGCCGCCGACCTTGCCGCGCTGCTGCAGGACCAGACCGGCGCGCGCTGGACCATCACCCTGACCAATGCCGAGGGCGAGCCGACGCTTGCCCAGCAGGGTCGAACGGCAGAGGCCGGCCGGCGCGCGCTGGCGGAGAGCCACCCCCTGGTCCAGGCGGTGCTGGCCGCCTTTCCCGGCACGAGCATCGAAGCGGTGCGCGATGCCGCGACGGATGCCTATGGGCTGACGGCAGGGCCGGCGCTCGCCCGGGCGGAGGAGTTGCCGGAGGGCGAGCCAGGCGACATCCCGCCGGCCGAGTTCGCCGAGCCACAGGATTTCGACGATGTGCCACCGCCTGAGGACGGCGCTTAGAGCATGCTGCGTTCACAGGCGTTCACGCACCCTGCTCTAGCATTTGTTGGATCGCGCGATTCAGCGCCTTCGGCGATTCCGCCTCAACGCATCGCGCTCTAGGGAACAGCCATGAAGAATCTCGGCAACATGCTGAAGCAGGCCCAGCAGATGCAGACCCGCATGCAGGAGATGCAGGCGAAGCTGGAGGCAACCGAGGTGGAGGGGCAGGCTGGCGCCGGCATGGTCAAGCTCATGCTCACCGGCAAAGGGGATCTGCGGCGGGTCAGCATCGACCCCTCCCTGCTGACCGCCGAGGATCGCGAGGTGCTGGAGGATCTGCTGATCGCCGCGCATGCCGATGCGAAGCAGAAGGTCGAGGCGATGATGGCTGAGGAGATGCAGAAGGCGACCGCCGGGCTCAACCTGCCGGGTGGGCTGCCCGGCGGTTTCAAGCTGCCCTTCTAGGTGCCGTCGCCCGACCCGATCGAGCACCTGGTCGACCTGCTGGCGCGGCTGCCGGGCTTCGGCCGGCGGAGCGCGCGGCGGGCGGCGCTACGCATGCTCCTGCACCCCGAACGCATGATGCTGCCGCTGGCCGAGGCGCTGCGGCAGGCAGCGGCCGCGGTTGGCCCCTGCGCGGCCTGCGGCAACCTCGATACCGCGAGCCCGTGCCGCATCTGCCGGGACCCGCAGCGCGATACCGAGGTGGTTTGCGTGGTGGAAGGCGTCGCCGAACTCTGGGCGCTGGAGCGGGCGCATGCGCATGGTGGCACCTATCACGTCCTGGGCGGCATGCTCTCGGCGCTGGCGGGCATCGGGCCGGAGGATCTTTCGGTGCAGCCGCTGCTGGTGCGGATCGCCGCGGGCGAGGTCAAGGAAGTGATCCTCGCCCTGCCAGCGACGGTGGACGGCGCGACCACCGCGCATTACCTCATCGACCGGTTGCGCCTGAGCGGCGTCACCGTGACCCGCCTGGCCCAGGGGGTGCCGATCGGCGGCGCGCTGGATGTGCTAGACGAAGGAACGCTCGCGGCCGCGCTCCAGGCAAGGCGCGGCGTATGACAGGGCACGGATAGTCGACCGATGGGGCGAGAGAAGCGGAGCCTGCCGCGGGCGGCGTTGCCCTATGCGGCATTTATCCTACGCTATCTGCTGCAGCCGGTAACGCCTGGCAGCGTTTCGCGGGCGGCGGCCGAAACCGAGCAACCGCTGGACGGCGATCGCTGGTTCTGGGCCGACGACAACGCGAAAATCCTGGAGTTCCTGGCCACACCCTCGATCTGGCAAAGCTGGCCGGCGGAATGTGCAGAGATCTTCGGCTTCCTGGATTTGCTTTGCGAGGAGGAATTCATCTTCCGCCGCACCGCCCATCCGCGCCTGGAGAAGCTCGAGGAGGCGGAGGGTCGCGCACGCTTCCGCCACGGCCTGCTCGATATCGAGGCTGATCTGCCGCGCGGCCTCGTCTCGGTCGGGCTGCGCTTCCATGATGGGCGCACCGCCCGCAACGTGGCGCTGACCGGCAACTACGTGCAGTTCAACCATCGTGGCACGCACTACGTCCTGGATGCCGAAGAGACGATCACCGAAAGTGAGATCGCCTTCCAGGCACCGGAGCTGCGCCTGATCCATCGCAGCGCGCTGCACTTCGAGGCGCGAGGCCAGCGGGTTCGGCTCGGCACGCTGACCTATACCTATACCTTCGATGCGGCCTCCACCTTCTTCGACGTGGCAGCAGAACTGGCGATCGACCCAGGCACCGAGGTCGAGGATGTGGTCCTCACCATCGGCCAGGACGACGTCTCGGCGCCCGACGCGGCGCGGCGCTACACCCATGTCTTCGCCGAGTCGCCAGCCGGGCCGCCGCACGCCTTCGCCGCCGCCGAGCCTGGCATGCAGGCCCTGCCTTGCGCCGGTGCGCCCTACTGGTCGATCGTCCAGCTGCGGGAGATGAAGGGCTTCGCGCTGGCCATCCACAGCATTCCCGAAACCCCCGCGCGGCTTGCTGAAATCGTCGCCGTGGTCCGCGAGGCCGGGCTGCTGCATTACGTCATCGGCCATCACGCTTTCCCCGGCCGACATACCGGGACGACGCTCCGCGCGGCGGAGCGCAAGACCATCACCTCGGGCGGCTTTTATGACCGCGTCGCATCCTGCAGCGCCCTGCTGCGCCGCCATGCCGGGGCAGCGGCCGGGCGCCCTGGCCCGCTCGATTTCTCGATCTCCTACGACTACGGCGCCGAGCTGCTGGCCTTCGCGCGCTGCCACAGCGCGCTCTCGCAGCCCGGGATGCCGGCCGAGGCGGCCGCCATCGCCGACCGCAGCCGCGTCCTGTTCGACCGCTATCACACCGCCTATGTCGACAACCTGCTGGCCGCCCACCGCGCCGGCGAGGCGGCGATTTTTTCGCGCCCCCTCGCCTTCGTGGTGATGGCGCTGGCTGAGATGTGGCGGACAACGCTGCGGGAGGACTACCGCACTGCGCTGCGGGAGACGGTCGCAGTGCTGCTGGAATTCGAGCGCCGCGTGCCGGGCCTCGCCGATGCCGAGGACTCCGTCTTTCTGATGGCCCAGGCGGAAGGCAGCCGGCATGCCTTTCTGGACTGCCAAGCGGCGGCGCTGCTGGCCCTTGTGCATGCGGCGGAGGTGCTGGAGGATGCGGCCGTCGTCGCCAGCCTGGAGCGAGGCCTGGGGGCGTTGCATCTTGTGACGGTGCGGAACGAGTTCGCGGGGGTCCACAAGCTGGATACCGTCGCGGTGGTCTACCGCGAGGCGAATGGCGAGGCGCGCTGCTTCAACGGCTTCTGGAATTTTTCGATCGCGCTGGCGCTGCGTGCCATTGCAGCGCTGCAAGCGAGCAGCTCTCCGGTCCTCGCCGGGGTCCGGGAACGGCAGGCAGGGCGGCTCGATATGCTGCAAGCCGTAATGGAGCAGCAGCTTGCCAGGTCGCTGCGCGAGCGCGAGGATTGCCTCGAAGTCCTCACCTCCTACCTCTCGGGCGAGGGGAATTCGGAAACGCAGCCCTGGGTCGCGCTGGCGCTGACCGAACCCGGCTGAGAGCCCGACGGGCTCAGCCCTTGCGGAATACGAAGGTGTTGGAGAGCCAGTCCGCGCTGGCCGAAACCGCGCTGTCCTCGCGCATCTCGACCAGCCGGCAGCCGCGCCGCCAAGCCAGTTCGAGCACCGCTTGCTGCGGGATCACATGCATCTCCATCCGCTCCCCGAGATCGCTGCGCAGATACTCCGCCACTGCGAAGCGGTAGCCAACCTGATAGGTCGGCACCTGGAAGATCGCGACGCCGTCCGGCGCCAGCCCCGCGAACATGCGATCAAGGATATGGGCGATCACCGGCGGTGGGTTGTGCTGCAGCACGATGCGGCTGAACCAGAGATCATAGCTCTCGACCGGATGCAGATCAGCAGCCGTGACCTGCACGAAGCGCGCATTTCGGATGCCGTGCCGGACCATGGTCGCCTCGGCCAATTGTAGATGCGGGCGGGAGATATCGAGGCCGATCACCTCACGGAATAGTGGCGCGAAATAGGCGGTCATACGGCCAACGCCGCAGCCGAATTCGACCAGGCGGGTGAAATCCTCGGGGCTCCGGCCGGCCCGCGCCAGGGTGGCGAGGAGAAGATTGCGGTCATATTCGGCGCTGGCGAAGAAGCGCGCCTCGTTCTCCGCGATCCGGTCCGGGGCGAATTCCGGGGCGGTGAGGACAGAAAAATGCGGCGCCGTCTCGCCGATCGCTTCCCAGAAACGCGCCGTCTCGCCGATCAGCCGCGCCAGGGTGGCGGGGTCGGTTGCTGTCTCGACCTGCAGCGGCGGGGCATCGAGCGGCAACCGGGCCGGCTCAGCGGCCCCCTCGGCGGGCCGGGCAAGTTGCTGATGCAGCTCCTCCGACCCCAGGAAGGCGCGGCGCAGCGCGTCGAGATCGGGATGATCACGCAAATGCCCCGTGATCGCCGCCTCGCTTTCCGGCACGCGACCGAGGATCAGCCGGTAGGCCTGGATGACGTCGTCACGAATGAGCGGCATGGCAGACGGCCCTTTCCTGCTGCGTGGTGGCGGGCCTCAGCCCTTTTCAACCACAATGCCGATGGAGGTGGTGACCTGCCCCGCGACCAGAATCTTGAGATGCGGCGAGCCATAGGGCGGGGTATCGATGTGCTGGTCCATCGGCCCGCTGCCGGGGTGGACGTTCAGCGGCCACGGCTTGTGCCCGGCCCGGGCAAGACGGTCCAGCAGCCGCTCGATATCCCGTTTGCGGAAGATGGAAAGGCCGGAGGATTCGATCGTCATCTCGTTCGAATCGAGATTGAACTCCGTCGTATGCACGGCGATCCCCCCGGGGCGCAGGGTTTTCAGGCTCTCCTCGACAAAGCGCAGCCCATGCTCGATCGAGCCGAGATGCTCGAAGGCGCAGGCGGACCAGCAAAAATCGAAGTCGCGGAGGTCGTCCGGAATCGCGTTCATATCGACCGGTCGGAACCGCACCAGCCGGTCGAATTCCGCGTCCGGCAGCAGCATCGGCCGACGCAGCGGCGCGAGGCTGCCGGCATGCTGCCCAGTGGTGTCCCAGCCCTGCCCCTCGATCGTCTCGACCGGTGCATCGCTGGCCAGGACCGCGACACCGCGGGCGGCCAGATAGGCGGGCAAAGGCTCCCCGCCCACGCCGAAGCCGAGCCCGCGCCGACCTGCCTGCGCCATGCCGGCCTTGGCCAGCACCGCGGCGATCCAGGCGAACTCCCAGGTCTTGCGATGCTTGGCGGGCGGCATGGCCAGCGCCTCGCAAATCGTGGCGTAGAGCGGCTCACCGAGTTGCGCCTCGGTGCAGAGTTGGGAGAGGGGATCGCCAAGGCTCGGCGGGGCGAAGACCCAGGGCACCAACGCCGCGGCTGGCGGCGCCAGCAGAAACAGCGGCGCCCGCCACGGTGTGCCGACTGCCTCATTCATGGCCGGCGTTTCGCCGATCCGAAGGGCTTCCTCGCTCGCCACGAAAGCCAGCCGCAGTGATGCGGTATCGGCATGGGCGGCCAGGTGATTCGTAATGACCGCCTCGCTCTCCGGCGCGCGGCCGAGGAAGACGCGATAGGCTTCGATCACATCGTCGCGGGTGACCGGCATCGCACTATGCTCTCCGGCGGCGTCTCAGCGGAACGGAATGGCGTACATCAGGCCGCCCTTGGTCCACAATCCGTTCAGCCCGCGCGGCAGCTGCAACGGGCTGGTGGCGCCGACATTGCGCTCAAAGATCTCGCCGTAATTGCCGACCGCCTTCAGCGCCGCCAGCGCCCAGCCATGCTCCAGGCCCAGCTTGCCGCCGAACTCGCCGGCGGTGCCCAGCAGGCGCTGCACGGTCGGGTTCGCGTCCTTGATCCGATCCGCGGCATTGGCCTGGGTCACGCCCAGCTCCTCCGCCTCGATCAGCGCCATGTGCAGCCATTCGACGATCCGGCTCCAGCCGGCATCGCCATTGCGGGTGAAGGGGCCGAGTGGTTCCTTGCTGATGGTCTCCGCCAGCACAAGGTAGCCGGCCGGGTTGCGCGCTGCGCTGAGCGCCCCGGCCAGCGCCGAGGCGTCTTGCGTCATCGCATCGCAACGGCCCGAGAAGAAGGCCTCGTACATGGTATCGACGCGTTCGAAGACCACGGCGGTGAACTTGATGCCGCGGGTGCGGAAGACATCGCTCAGGTTCAGCTCATGCGTCGTGCCCTGGGCGACGCAGATGGTCGCCCCGTCGAGCTCCTGTACCTTGGCCACGTTGAGGTCGCGCTTCACCAGGAAGCCCTGGCCATCATAGAAATTCACCGGCCCCTGCAGCAGGCCGATCGAGGTATCGCGCAGGAAGGTCTGGGTGCTGTTCCGGTAAAGCACGTCGATCTCGCCGGTCTGCAGCGCCGTGAAACGGGCCTGGGCGGTCAGCGGCACGAAGCGCACCTTGGCCGGGTCCCCCAGCACCGCCGCGGCCAGGGCACGGCAGTAATCGACATCGAGGCCCTTGTACTCGCCCCGGCTATCGGGGGCGGAAAAGCCGTTAAAGCCCTGGCTGACGCCGCAGTTCAAAGCACCCCGCTGCTTGACGCCGGCCAGCGTCTGCTGCGCCGCGGCCGGCAGGGCGACCAGCAGCGCGCAGGCGGCCGCCAGGATCCATCGGGTCATCATGCTCTCCCCTCTGCCGCCACTTCGGCCAGTGCCGCATCCACCGCATCGCCGAAGATCCCGACGATCCTGTCCACCTCGGCCGGCGTGACCGTGTAGGGCGGCGCCAGGATCACGTGATCGCCCAGCCGGCCATCGATCGTCCCGCCCATGGGATAACAGGCAAGGCCCCGATCATAGGCCGCGCGCTTCACGCGTTCATGCAGCTTCAGCGCGGGATCAAAGGGCCGCTTGCTGGCACGGTCGGTGACGAACTCCACCGCCCAGAACAGGCCGCGGCCGCGGATGTCGCCGATCTGGCGGTGATTGCCCAGGCGCTCGATCAGCCGCTGTTCCAGCCGCGCGCCCATGGCGCGGCAGTTCTCTACCAGCCCTTCCTCGGCCATCACCTCCTGCACCGCGATCGCGGCGGCGCAGGCCACCGGATGCGCCTGGTAGGTATGGCCGTGCATGAAAGCGCCGGAGCCGCGGGTGATCCCCTCGATCACCCGTCCAGCGACCAGGATGCCACCGATCGGCTGGTAGCCGCCGCCCAAGCCCTTGGCGACGATCTGGATATCTGGCGCGATGCCTTCCTGTTCCCAGGCGTGCAGCGTGCCGGTGCGGCCCATGCCGCTCATCACCTCATCCAGGATCAGCAGCGCGCCATGGCGGTCGCAGATCGCCCGCACGCCCTCAAAATAGCCGGGCAGGGCGGCGACGCAGCCGAGGGTCGCGCCGACCACCGGCTCGGCAATGAAACCGATGACGTTGGTCGGGCCGAGGCGCTGGAACTCGGCTTCCAACTCCGCCAGCAGCCGGACGACGTACTGCGCCTCGGTCTCCGCATCGCCGCGGTCGCGATAGGTATAGCAGGGCGAGACATGGTGGAAGGCCGGCGACAGCAGCGGTGCATAGGGCTTGCGCCGCATCGCATTGCCGCTGGCCGACAACGCACCCAGGGTATTGCCGTGATAGCTCTGCCGCCGGGCGATGAAATGCACCCGCTCGGGCTGGCCGATCTCCAGGAAATACTGGCGCGCCATCTTGATCGCCGCCTCGTTCCCTTCCGAACCGGAGGAACAAAAATAGGCATGGGTCAGCCCGCCCGGCGCGTGCCCGACCATCATCTCTGCCAGGCGTTCGGCACTGGCGCAGGAAAACAGGCCGGTATGGGCGTAATCCAGTGTATCGAGCTGCGCCTTGATGGCGGCGATCACCTTGGGATGGCGATGCCCGATGCAGGCAACGGCTGCACCGCCCGAGCCGTCGATGATGGCGCGCCCGTCGCGGTCATAGAGATAAAGGCCGTTGCTGCCGGCGGCCAGCGGTGGCGCGGCGAGCAGGTTGCGATGGACGAGGTTGCTCATGGCGTCTCCTGGGCCGAAGGATTGTTGCCCATCCAGCCCCTCGCGGGAACCCCGACGGCCTTCAGGGCGGCGTCAGGATCCCGATCGTTGCGCCGGACATGCAGCAGGCGATGCTGGCGGCGAGCAGGCTGCGGAGGCCGAGACCGATGATCTCCGCCCGCCGCGTCGGGACCATCCCGCTCAAGCCAGTGACCATGATGCCGAGGGAGGCGAAATTGGTGAAGCCGCACAAGGCAAAGGTCAGGATCAGCCGGCTGCGCGGCGACAGTCCGGCGCCGCCGCCGCTGGCAAGATCGAGGTAGCTGACGAACTCATTGATCGCCACTTTGATGCCAAGGCTCCGCCCGACGGTGGCGCATTCCGCCGCCGGCACGCCCATCGCCCAGGCCAGCGGCCAGAAGACCCAGCCCAGCAGCCCCTGCAGGGTCTGGCCGGTCAGCGGTTCGAGCACGATATTGGCCAGTTCGACCAGCGCCACGAAGACGATCAGCGCGGCCATGATGCCGAGCAGCAATTGCAGCCCTTCGGAGGTGCCGCGGAGCAGCGCATCGATGCTGCTGTCGTAAAGCCGGGGCGGCGGGCCTTCGGCGCCCTGCGCATCGCTTGCCTTGGTGGTCTCCGGCAGCATGAGCAACGCGGCGAGAATCCCGGCCGGCGCCGCGACCAAGCTGGCGGTCAGCAGCCGTCCGGCGGCGTCGGGCACCACTGGGGCAATCATCGTCGCATAGACCACCAGCATGTTGCCGCTGATGGTCGACAGCCCCGCCACCATGCAGACAAAAAGCTCGCTACGGGTCAGCGTAGGCAGCCAGGGCTTGATCAGCAGCGGCGCCTCCACCATGCCGACGAAGGCGGTGGCAGCGACCGAGACATTGCAGGCGCCGGACAGGCCGAACAGCCGCCCGAGCGCGGCCGCCAGCCCCCGCACCACCAGCGGCAGGATCCGCCAGTGATAGAGCAGCGCCGACAGGGCGCCGACCACCAGCACCAGCGGCAGGGCTTGGAAGAATAGAATGAAACCATTGCCTGGCTGGACTTCGGCGAAGGGCGCCGGGCCGCCGCCAAGATAGCCGAAGACCAGGCTGGTCCCGGCCTTGGTCGCCCGCGCCAGCGCATCCACGCCCTCGCCAATCGCGCTCACGAAGGCGCGCGCGGGCGGCAGATGCAGCAGCGCCGCAGCGATGCCAAGCTGCCCGAGCAGCCCGGCGATCACCACCCGCGGCCGCACCCCGCGCCGGCAGCCGCCGCACACCCAGGCAAACAGACAGAGCAGCAGCAGACCGCCAACCGAACGCCATTGCAGCTCGCTCATTCGCCCTCCTTCGTCGTGGCCGGTTCCACCGCTTCGATGCGGCTGCCTGCGGCGACGATGCGCTGCGCGGTAATGTCGATCTGCTGCACATCCGCCTGCATGTCGGCGAAATGCCGCCGCAAGCTGGCGACCCGCGTATCCAGCCGCTGCGTCTCCGCAGTCAGCGCGGCGACCTCCCGCCGCAGGCCCTGCGCCTCGGATTTCAGGCGCACATCGCGCATCAGGGCGCGCATGGCCCCCAACACCGCCCAGAGCGTGCCGGGCGAGACCAGATAGACCCCGCGCCGCGCCGCTTCCGCCACCAGCCCCGCATGCAGCGCGTGCAGATCGGCATAGAGCGCTTCAGAGGGCAGGAAGATCAGCGCGCCCTCCGCCGTCTCCCCCGGGCGGATATATTTGCGGGCGACGTCATCGACATGCCGCCGGATATCGATCGCCAGCCGGCGTTCGGCCGCAGCCCGCGCCGGCTCGTCCGTGGCGCGCCGCAGCGCCTGCCAGGCCTCCAGCGGGAACTTGCTGTCGACGGCGATCGGCCCGGGCGGGAAGGGCAGGCGGATCAGCGCGTCGCAGCGCAGCCCGTCGGACAGGGTGTATTGCCAGGACCAGCTATCGGCCGGCAGGCGGTCGGCCAGCATGTCCCGCAGCTGCACCTCGCCGAAGGCGCCGCGCGCCTGCTTGTTGCCGAGGATCTGCGCGAGCGTCGTCACCTGCCCGCCCAGCGCCTCGATATTCGCCCGCGCGGCGTCGATGACGGCCAGCCGTTCATGGATGCGCCGGGCACTGTCCTGGGTGCGGTCGGCACTGTCGGCCAGGTTATTGGTCAGGCGGTCATGCTGCGTCGCCACCTGCTCGGCCAGCGCCTCCATCCGCTGCGCCAGCAGCAGCAGGGCAGCATCCTCGCGCGGGCGTAGCGCCGGCAACAAGGCAGCGACCAGCAGGCCGCCGGCCAGCAGGGCCAGCGCAGGCACCAGCAGCGGCAATAGGGGGGGCAACCACTCCGGCAAGGGCGGGCTCCGAGTCGCGGGGCGCTACTCTCGCACCAAGCCGCCGCTGGCGGCCAGCAGCGCTTAGTGGCGGAAGTGCCGCATGCCTGTGAAGACCATGGCGAGCCCGGCGTTATCGGCGGCGGCGATCACCTCGGCATCGCGGATCGACCCGCCGGGCTGGATCACCGCCGTCACCCCCGCCGCGGCCGCCGTCTCCAGCCCATCGGCGAAGGGGAAGAAGGCGTCGGAGGCAACGACGCTGCCACGCGCCAGCGGCTCGGCCAGCCCCGCCGCCTTGGCCGCGGCTTCCGACTTCCAGGCGGCGATGCGGCTGCTCTCCACCCGGTTCATCTGCCCCGCGCCGATGCCAACGGTGGCCAGCGCCTTGGCATAGACGATGGCGTTCGATTTCACGTGCTTGCAGACCCGGAAGGCAAACAGCAGGTCGGCGAGCTCGGTCGCGCTGGGCGCGCGCTGGGTTACTACCTTCAGATCGGCCGGCGTCACCCGCCCGGCATCGCGGGACTGCGCCAGGAAGCCGCCGGCGACGCTCTTGAAGGTCCGCCCGGGCGCGGCGGGGTCGGGCACGCCGCCGGTCAACAGCAGCCGCAGGTTCTTCTTCCGCGCGAAGACTTCTCGCGCGCCGGCATCGGCATCGGGGGCCACCACCACCTCGGTGAAGATGGCCGCAATGCGCTCCGCCGCCGCTGCATCCAACGGGCGGTTGGCGGCGACGATGCCACCGAAGGCCGAGACCGGGTCACAGCGCAGCGCCCGGTCCCAGGCAGCGGCCAGATCATCATCCACCGCCACGCCGCAGGGATTGGCGTGCTTGACGATGACAATCGCCGGGCGGTCGAACTCCGCCACGCATTCGAAGGCGGCGTCGGTATCATTGAGGTTGTTGTAGGACAGCTCCTTGCCCTGCACCTGCTGCGCCGTGGCGATACCGGGGCGGGCGCTGCCATCCAGGTAGAAAGCGGCGGCCTGATGCGGGTTCTCGCCGTAGCGCAGCGTCTGGCGCAGCTGGCCCGCGAAGGCGAGCCGGGGCGGGAAGGCTTCCCCCTGCTGGCCCGCGAACCAGGTCCCGATGGCCGCGTCATAGGCCGCCGTCCGGGCATAGGCGGCCGCGGCCAGCCGCCGGCGGGTGCCCAAGCCTGTGCCGCCCTTGGCAGCGATTTCCAGCTGCACCTCTGCGAACTGGCCGGGTTCGGTCAGCACCACGACATGGGCGTGGTTCTTGGCCGCGCTACGGATCATCGCGGGGCCGCCGATATCGATGTTCTCGATGCAATCCTCAAAGCCCGCGCCGGCGGCGACCGTCGCCTCAAAGGGGTAGAGGTTCACCGCGATCAGGTCGATCGGGGCGATGGCATGCGCGGCCATCTCCGCCCGGTGCGCCGGCAGGTCGCGCCGGCCGAGCAGGCCGCCATGCACCTGCGGCACCAGCGTCTTGACCCGGCCATCGAGGATTTCCGGAAAGCCGGTATGGTCTGAGACATCCTTCACCGGCACGCCCGCATCCCTGAGGGTCCGCGCAGTGCCGCCGGTGGAGAGGATCTCCGCCCCCTGCCCCGCGAGGAAACGCGCGAACTCCACCAGGCCGGTCTTGTCAGAGACCGAGAGCAGGGCACGACGGACGGGGACGAGATCGCTCATGCGGCGCGGCATAGACCCGCGCCCCGTCCACGGGCAACTGCGGCGCTAAAGCATGCTGCGTTCACATGCGTTCACGCAGCCCGCTCTAGCCTTTGTTGGATCGCGCGATCATTTGTTGGATCGCGCGATTCAGCGCCTTCGCCGATTCCGCCTCAACGCATCGCGCTCTAAAGCGCGCGGTGCGCGATGTCGCGCCGGCAGAAGCCCTCCGGCCAGTCGATGACATCGACCGCGCGATAGGCGGCATCCCGGGCGGCGTGGAGATCCGTGCCGATGGCGCCGATGCCCAGCACCCGCCCGCCATTGGCCAGGACCTCGCCCCCTGGCCCCGGGGCCGTGCCGGCATGGAAAACCTGCACCCCTGGCACGGCAGCGGCGCGGTCCAGACCGCGGATCGGGCTGCCCTTGCGGACGGCGCCGGGATAGCCCCGCGCGGCCATGACGATGACGAGGCTCGGCCGCGCGTCCCAGCGCAGCGTCGCCTCCGCCAGCCGGCCGTCGCAGGCGGCGATCAGCGCCGCCAGCAGGTCCGATTGCAGCCGCAGCATCAGCGCCTGGCATTCGGGGTCACCGAAGCGCACGTTGTATTCGATCAGCTTCGGGCCTGCGGCGGTCAGCATCAGGCCGGCGAAGAGCACGCCGCGAAAGGGCGTACCGCGGCGCGCCATCTCGGCCAGCGTCGGGCGGATGATGCGGGCCATGACCTCGGCTTCCAGCGCCGGGGTGAAGACCGGGGGGGGCGAATAGGCGCCCATGCCGCCGGTATTCGGCCCGGTATCGCCATCGCCCACCCGCTTGTGGTCCTGCGCCGCACCGATCGGCAGGGCGGTCTCACCATCGCACAGGGCAAAGAAGGACACCTCCTGGCCGATCAGGCATTCCTCGATCAGCACCGTGGCGCCGGCTTCGCCATGCACGCGGCTTTCCATGATATCGGCGATGGCGGCCTCCGCCTCCGCCAGGCTCGCGGCCACGACCACGCCCTTGCCGGCGGCCAGCCCATCGGCCTTGACCACGATGGGCGCGCCGGTTTCGCGCAGATAAGCGCGGGCCGCGGCGGGGTCGGTGAAGCGGCGCCAGGCGGCGCCGGGCACGCCGGCGGCGGTGGCGACCTCTCGCGTGAAGCCCTTGCTGGCTTCCAGCCGGGCAGCCGCCGCGCTCGGGCCGAAGCAGCGCAGCCCGGCGGCGGCGCAGGCATCGGCCAGCCCCAGCACCAGCGGGGCTTCCGGGCCGGCAATCACCAGATCCACCGCCTCGGCCCGGGCGAAAGCGATCAAAGCGGGGATATCCTCGGCCCCGATCGGCACACAGTCAGCCAGGGCGGCGATACCGGCATTGCCCGGCGCGCAAAACAGTTTGGTCAGCAGCGGCGAGCGGGCCAGCACCCAGCACAGCGCATGTTCCCGCCCGCCGCCGCCGACCACCAGAACCTTCATGCCGCGATCTCCACTCGGGCGGCGACCTAGCATAGACTGGGGCGATGGACACGATTCCCGAACGCGCAGCGCCGAACGTCCCGGAATATGCGGTCGGCGAACTCGCGGGCGCCATCCGCCGCACGCTGGAGGAAAGCTTCGGTCGCGTCCGCGTGCGCGGCGAGATCACCGAACTGAAGCGCTACCCCTCCGGCCATATCTACCTCTCGCTGAAGGATACGAGCGCGAAGCTGGAAGCGGTGGTTTGGAAGACGGCAGTGCCGCGCCTCGCCCTCAAGCCCGAAAACGGGATCGAGGTGATCGCCACTGGGCGGATCAGCACCTATGCCGACCGGTCGAAATACCAGCTCGTTATCGACCGCCTGGAATATGCCGGCGAGGGCGCGCTGCTGGCGCGGATAGAGGCACTGCGCGCGAAGCTGTTGGCCGAAGGCCTGTTCGCGCCCGAACGCAAGCGGGCACTGCCGCTGCTGCCTGCGGTGATCGGCGTGGTCACCAGCGAGCGCGGCGCGGTGATCCAGGATATCCGCACCACGCTGGCCCGCCGCTTCCCGCGCGCGCTGCTGCTCTGGCCGGTCGCCGTGCAGGGCCAGGGCGCGGCCGAACAGATTGCCGCGGCCATCGAAAGCTTCGGCAAGCTGCCGCTGACCGGGCCGCTGCGCCGGCCGGATGTGCTGATTGTCGCCCGCGGTGGCGGCAGCCTTGAAGACCTGATGGCGTTCAACGAGGAGATCGTGGTGCGCGCCGCCGCCGCCTGCCCGATCCCGCTGATCAGCGCCGTCGGTCACGAGACCGACACCACACTCATCGATTTTGCCGCCGATCGCCGCGCGCCCACACCAACCGCCGCGGCGGAGATGGCGATCCCGGCGCGGGCCGATCTGCTGGACCAGCTGGCGCAGCTCGGTACCCGGTTGCGCCAGGGCGGTCGCGCCCGCACCGAACTCGCCCGGCGGCGCCTGCTGGAAGCCGAACGCGGGCTGCCGGACCTGCCGGCGCTGCTCGGCCGGCTGCGCCAGCGGCTGGAGGATCGGGGCGAGCGGCTGGCCACGGCGCTGCCTGGCTTCGTGCTGCGCAAGCGTGGGGAGCTGGCGCGCATCGCGCCGCGCCTGCCGCACCCGCGAGAGGGGATCGCGGCGCGCCGCGCGAGGCTCGCCACGCTGGTCGCCGCCGGCCAGGCGGCGATCCGCCGCCAGCTCGATCGCCGCCGCGCCGCCCCCGCCTTGGCGCGGCTCTCCCCCGCCCCCGTCGCGGCGCGACTGCGCGAGGAGCACCTCGCCCTCGCAGGCCTCGCCGCGCGACTGGAGGCGGTGTCCTACCAGGCCGTGCTGGCCCGTGGCTTCGCCCTGGTGCAGGACGCCGATGGCGCACCGCTACCCCGCGCGGCCGATATCGCCCCCGGTGCGCGCCTGCACCTGACCTTTGCCGATGGCCGGATCGGCGCCACTGCGGACGGCGGTCGCGCCGGCCCGGCGCGCCGCCGCCCTGACCCAGACGACCAAGGAGCCTTGCTGTGAGCCTCTCCCTTCCCCGCCGTGCGGCGCTCGGACTGCCCTTCATCCTGCTCGGCCGCCGGGCAGCGGCGCAGGGTGCCTATAGCCAGGGGGCGCTGGTGATCGGCCGGGTCGCACCGGGCTCACGCCTCGCGCTGGATGGCAAGCCACTGCGGGTCGGGCCCGGCGGTGAATACGTCTTTGGCCTGGACCGCGACCACGGCCCTTCCGCAACGCTGACGGTGACGCCCCCCGGCGGCCGCGCGGCGTCGCAGCAGCAACATTTCGAAGTGCTGAAGCGGCAATGGAAGGTGCAGCGGATCGGCGGCCTGCCGCCGGGACAGGTCACGCCCGATGCGGCGGCACTGGAACGTATCCAACGGGAGCGGGCCAAGCTCGCGGCAGTGCGCGCCATCGACAGCCCGTTGCTTGGCTTCGCCCAGGGCTTCGTGCTGCCGACGCAGGGCCGGGTCAGTGGCGTCTTCGGCAGCCAGCGCATCCTGAACGGGGAACCGCGCATGCCGCATTACGGCTTCGACCTGGCCGTGCCCGTCGGCACGCCACTGGGCTCGATCGGCGCCGGCCGGGTGACGCTGGCCGAGCATTTCTTCTTCTTCGGCAAGCTGGTGGTGGTCGATCACGGGCATGGCGTGAACTCGCTCTATGCCCATTGCAATGAGTTGCAATGCCGCGAGGGGCAGATGGTGCAGGCGGGGGAGCAGGTCGCGCTGTCCGGCGCGACCGGCCGGGTGACCGGCCCGCACCTGCATTTCGGCCTGTCCTGGTTCACCACCTGGGTGGACCCGCAGGCGGCGCTGCCGCCGGTGGGCTGACTGCGCTACAGCGCCGCCGCCAGGGTGAAGCGCACCGCCAGCGGCTCCAACGGGTGGAACACCCGGTCGGCGACGCCGCCCGCGGGCTCCCAGGGCAGGCGCGAGGTATAATAGTACTCGATCTGGTTGGCCCGGCTGTTGAACAGGTTGAAGACGTCGAGTTGCGCCCGCATCCCGTTCTCGAAGCGATAGCCGAGCCGGGCATTGACCGTGGTGGTCGCCTGCGACGCCGGCGTGCCGCTTTCCGTCAGAGGGCGCGGCCCAAATACGCGGAGGCGGGAGACGGCGTACCACCCGGTGCCGCGATCCCAGACGACGCCGCCGGCCAGCACCAGGTTCGGCGCGCCGGGGATGAAGTTGCCGGCGGGGTCGGATTGGATATAGCGCGCGCGGGTCGCCGCGACGTCGAGATCGAGCGACAGCCCCGGCTTGACCAGCCAGCGATTCACCCATTCGACGCCGATCCGCCGGCTCGATCGCGTCGCCTCGGTCGTGCCGCTATCCCCCTGGAAGATCAGTTCGGAGCCGAGGTCGAGGACAAAGACCGCCAACCGGCTCTCCAGCCCGTCCACCGCGCGGGTGAGGGCGCCGATCTCGGCGCCCTTCGAGCGAACGATAAGCGGCACGCGGCTAAGCGGCGTGAGCGGGTCGGTCGGGGCGGAGCGGATCACCGCGCCGCGTAGGTCATTGCTGTGAAAGCCGGTGCCGGCATTGAGGAAAAACTCGGTCGCCGCCCAGGGCCCGAGGACGAGGCCGCCCTTGGGGCTGGTGATCCAGCCATTGGCGACGCCGGAATTCACCCCGCCGAGGCTCTGCACGCGCCCACCCAGCCAATCCTCGCGCAGGCCCAGCGTCAGGCGTGTTGTCTCGTTCGGGCGCAGCGTGGTGTCGGTGAAACTCCCCAGGCTGGCCTGCCCGACCTGGTCCTGCAGCACGGTGGCACGGCCCTGCCGGGCGACGGTGTTGAACAGGCCAAGCCGAATATCGTCATAGCGGCTCTGCAGGCCGAAGCGTGTCTCCGCGGGCCGGCCGAAAGCGGTCCAGGGCAGGCTGTGGATCGCCTCCCCGCCCAGAATCCAGCGGCGATCGGCCTGATGGAACTGATCGCCATTGACGGGGTCGTTCAGAAAGTAAGTGAAGTTGTTCCAGAGATCGAGCGTATAGCGGATGGCCCAGGCATTGACCCGCGTCACCCCCCAATCGCTGGTCGTGGCATAGCGACCGGAGAGGCTGGCGCGCTGTGAGCGACCGGCATCAGTCGGATCGATCGCGCCGAAGCGGTCGACCGCGCCTTCGGCCAAAGCGCGCGCGGGGATCTGGTCGGTGGCGTGCCAGATGCCGCTATAGCCCATCGCCGTCAGGCTGAAGCCATCCCCCGGCGTGCCCTGGCTGAAGCGCAGCACGCCGTTGAACTTGCGGAGGTTGTCGCCAACCACCCAGGGCCCCTGGGAGGCCACCGCCTCCCCGGCCGCCAGCAGCGTGCCATTGCCGAGCGGGCGAGAGGCCGCCGCGAAGCCGCGGGCATAGCCGAACATCCCCCCGGTCACCGTGGCGAAGGGCGCGGCGAAGGCATCGACGATCGCCAGGCGCAGCGCGCCGGCATTGGCGAAGTCATGATCATCGGCGAAGTAGGGACCCTTGCGGACATTCATCCCGGCCACAAGTTCTGGGATGACGAAGCCGATATCGGCATAGCCCTGGCCATGCGCATGGGTGCGCATATTCACCGGCATGCCATCCACCTGGATCGCCAGGTCGGTGCCGTGGTCGAGGTTGAAGCCGCGCAGGAAATACTGGTTCGCCTTGCCCTCGCCGCTGTGCTGGGTGGCAACCAGGCCGGGCGCGGCCTCCAGCAGGTCGCCGTTGCGCTGCAGTGGCCGGGTCGCCAACTGATCGGCGCCGATATCGAGTGCGCTGGCGGATTGGTCGACCTGCGGCGGGGCGCTGACGACAATCGGCGGCAATTCCGCTTCCGTGTCCGGCCCCGCCGCCAGGGCGGGACCGGCAAGGACCAAGCAAGACAGCAGCGCGGCGCGCGGCCTGCGCGATGCGCCGGCCGGGCGCCGCATGCGTCAGCCGATCAGCGCATCGGCATGGCGTAGATCAAACCACCCTGGGTCCACAGCTTGTTCGGCCCGCGCGGCAGGTCGACCTGGGTGCTGGGACCGAAATGGCGGTCGTAGATCTCGCCGTAATTGCCCATCGCCTTGACCACATTGGTCATCCAGTTGCGGTCGAGCTTGATCGCCTCGCCCAGTTCCGGCGTGACGCCCAGCAGGCGACGGGTGTTCGGGTTCACCGCGGTGCGTTTCTGGTCCTCGACATTGGCCTGGGTCAGGCCCTGTTCCTCGGCCTCGATCAGCCCGGTGACGTACCAGCGGACCACATCGAACCATTGCTGGTCGTCGCGGCGGATATAGGGGCCGTAGGGCTCCTTGCTGAAGCGCTCCGGCAGGACCACCCAGTCCTTCGGGCTCTGCATCGTCGCCCGCACGCCGGCCAACTGCGACGCATCGGTGCCGAAGCTGTCGCAGCGCCCGGCCTGCAGCGCCGCCTGGGCCTGGTCCGTGCGCTCAAACACCACGGGCTTGAAGGGGACGTTGATGCTGCGGAAGTAGTCCGCCGTCACCTGCTCATTGGTCGTGCCCTGAATCAGGCAGATGGTGGCGTCGCGCAGCTCGGCCACCTTGTCCACCATGCCCTTTTTCACGATGAAGCCATGCCCGTCATAGAAATAGGTGGTGGCGAAACGCAGGCCGAGCGAGACATCGCGCATCATAGTCTGGGTTGAGGTACGGAACAGCACATCGATCTCACCCGCGCCGAGCGCGGTGAAGCGCACCGAGGCCGAGAGCGGGAAGAACCGCACCTTCTCCTTGTCATTGAAGATCGCGACCGCCAGGCCGCGGCAGAGATCGACATCCATCCCCTGCCAGACGCCCTTGCTGTCCGGCAGGCCGAAGCCGGCGACGCCGGGGCCGATGCCGCAATGCAGGACACCGCGCGCCTTGATCGCTTCCAACGTCTGCTGCGCCTTGGCAGCGCCGCCGAACAGGCAGCCGGCGGCCAATACGGCCGCCACAATGATACCCCGTCCCAGCATGTTCTCGGCCCTTTCCAGATTATGGCCGATGCTCCCCAGGCAGGTGGGGCGCTGTCAACACGCGGAAGGCCGAAATCAGCCTCCGCCAGCGGCTTCTGCCCGTGTTGTAGGCAATATCCGCCCATCCTCCATGGCGATAATGCGGTCGGCGATGTCGAGAATGCGGGGATCATGCGTCACCATCAGGATCGGCACACCCTGGCTGCGGGCGAGGTCGCGCAGCAGCCGCGCCACCTCGCCACCGGATTGCCGGTCGAGCGCGGCGGTCGGCTCATCGGCCAGCACCAGGCCGGGGTCGCCGACCAGGGCGCGGGCGACCGCGACGCGCTGCCGCTGCCCGCCCGAAAGCTCGGAAGGTCGCGAGGGGCCACGATCCCCGAGACCAACGGCGCCGAGCATGGCGGTGGCGCGCGACAGGCGCTCAGCCTCCCGCAGCCCGGGCTGCAACTCCAGCGCCATCGCCACATTCTGCTGCGCGGTCAGGAAACCCAGCAGGTTGTGCTGCTGGAAGATGAAGCCGATCCGCCGGCGCAGCGCGACCCGGGCTGCCTCCGGGGCGCCCATCAGTTCCTGCCCCAGCACCCGGCAACTGCCCTCCTGCATCGCCCGCAGCGCGCCGATCAGCGTCAGCAGCGTGGTCTTGCCGCTGCCCGAAGGGCCGGTCAGCAGCACGATCTCACCGGGTTCAACGGAAAGCTCGATGTCGCGCAGTACGGTCTTGCGCAGCGCGCCCTCGCCATAGGCGTAGCCGAGGCCGCGGATCTCCAGCGGCCGGTCGAGCGGCATCAGAACATATCCGCCGGATTGGCATCAGCCAGCTTGCGCATGGCCAGCAGCCCGGCGACGCCGCACATCGAGAAGATCAACAGGAAGACGCCGCCCGCCCGTCCCGCATCCATCATCAGCGGCAGGAAGGTGCCCTTGCCCACCACGTCGTACAGGAGCGTCGAGAGCAGCAGGCCGGGCACGAAGCCGAGCACGGCCAGGATCAGTGCCGCCGACAGCACAACCCGACGCAGATAGCCATTGCCGAAGCCGATCGCCTTGAGTGTCGCGTATTCCTTCAGATGCGTGGCAATGTCGCTGAACAGGATCTGGTAGACGATCACCATGCCGACGACGAGGCCCATCAGGCTGCCGAAGGCGAAGATGAATCCGATCGGCGTCGCCTCCTCCCAGTAGCGACGTTCATGGGCGACCAGTTCGGGGCCGGCCAACACGCGCACATCCGGCGGCAACAGCGCTGTGAGGCGGGCAATCGCCGCGCTGCGGTCGGTGCCCGGGCGCAGCTTGATCGCCACCAGATCGACCGTCTCGCGCCGGCGCTCCTTGGCGATGCGGCGGAAATTCAGCTCCGACATCACCAGATTGCCGTCGGCGCCGAAGGAGGGGCCGATCTCGATCAGCCCGACCACCTGCATGCGGCTGCTGCCGACCTGCACATCGAAAGGCCCGCGCTCCGCCAGCAGCTTCGCGGCATCGCCGAACTCGGGGCGCGAGCGACGGTCGAAGGCCACGGTATCGGGTCGCTTCAGCGCCTCCACGAGCGGTGCGAGGCCGGGAAAATCCATCACCCCCACCTCGGTGTCGAACCCGACCAGCTGGATCGCTCGGCGCCGGCCGGTCTCCGGGTTCCGCCAGGTCGATTGCGCGAGGTAGATCGGCACCGCCGCCTGCACCTCCGGCAGGGCAAGCGCCTGGCTGACGCGGCTGCGCGGCATGGTCTCCGGCTTGAAGCTGACCAAGGTCATCGGATGGATCAGGAAAATATCGGCCTGCATCGAGCCGAGCAGCTTGGTCGCGCTGTCGAACAGCGCTGAGCGGAAGCCAAGCTGCATGAAGACCAGCACGCAGGCGAACAGCACGCCAGCGATCGCCGAAAGCAGCCGCGCCCGGTCGGCGCGCAATTGCCGCCAGGCGAGCCGCATGGGCAGGCGCAGCGGATCAAGCCCGCCGCCACCCCGCGGCGCGGCAGGCGGCGCCGAGCTGCGCCCCACCACCTGCTCCGGCACGGCACCGATGACGTTCATGGCCGGATCGCCACCTGCACCTGCATGTTGCTGCGGCGCTCCAGCGCGGCTTGGCCGGCCTCATCGAGGCTCAGCCGGACTTCGACGGTCCGGGCATCGACGGCGGCGACCGGATCGGTGCCAGCCTGGGTCGTGCGACGGACCTGCCAGCCGATCTCGCGGACCGTCGCGGCAAAGCGCTGCGCCTCGCCGGGGACCAGCACCTCGGCCGGGGCGCCGACGCGCAGCCGCGCCAGATCCGTCTCATAGACATCCGCCACGACATCGAGCCGCGACAGGTCGGCAAGGTCGAGCAGCCCATCGGCGCCCACCTGATCGCCTGGTCGCGCGTAGATCTTGAGGATGGTTCCGGCGATCGGCGCGGTGACCCGGGCGAGCGCGGCATCGGCCCGGGCTTTGCGCACCTGCGCCTCAGCGGCGGCGAGATCGGCTTCGGCCACCGCAAGATCCTCCGGCCGCGGGGTCAGCAGGCGCTTGAGCCCGGCCTCCGCCTCGATGCGCGCGGCGGTCGTTGCGCTGGCCAGGAAGCGCAGCTTCTCGGCATTGGCGATATTGCCGGCGCCCGACGACAGCAGGCTCTCGGCCCGGACCGCCTCGCGCATCGCGCTCACCTCATTGGCCTTCAGCGCATCGATCCTGGCGCGCTGGGCCGCGATCTCCTCCACGCGGCCGGCGGCGCGGATGCGCGCCAGCGCGGTGCGGGCCTGGGCGACCGCGCTCTCGGCCTGGGCCACCGCGGCATCTTTCTGGGCCGCATCGGCAAAGACGGCGAGCAACTGGCCCACCACCACGGGCTCGCCCTCGGTGACCAGCACCTGATCGACGCGCGTGACCGAAAGCCCGCCCGGCTGATTCAGCTTGCGAATACGTGAGGCCGGCTCGATGCGCCCCAGGGCGCCGACGCCCACCGGCCCGGACGGCGACACGGCGACGGGCGGGGTGCGGTCGGCCGCGCCGCGCCGCACGAACACCGCCCCGCCAGCCACGAGGGCGGCCAACGCCCCGAGGGTCAGCCACCAGCGCGTGCGGCTCATCGCGGTGTCTCTGGGGCGAGCAGACGACCAAGGACGACATGCATCGCCTCCCGCTCCGTGGGGGTCGGCGTGTAGAGGTCGAAAATACGGGCCATGAACAAGCCATCCACCGCCGCCATGATGGCCTGCCCATGCCCGGGCGGCAGGCCATCGGCGGCGATCGCCGCGCGGAATTCGCCAATCACCGCCCGTGCGGGATCAAGCAGCGCCGGGTCGTGGTGATGCGCGGCCAGGAAGACGGCAGCGGCCCGGTCGCTGCGCTCATTGATCGCCTCCGGCGCCTGCCCGAAGCCCCAGGCGAGCACGGCGCGGGTCGCCCGGCCGGGCCCGGCCGGCTGCTCGGCGACGGTCGCGGCGAAATCCTGGCGCAGCCATTCCGCCATCCGGCCGAGCAGGGCAGTGAGCAGCGCCTCCTTCGAGGCGAAATGATACAGCAACCCACCCTTGGAGACCCCGGCCTCCCGCGCCGCCGCCTCCAGCGTCAATTGCGCGACGCCACGGCCACGCACAATCGCCTCAGCGGCGTCGAGGATGCGGGTCCGGGCGTCGGGGCCGGCCACCGGGCTGCGGGCAAGGAACATTCAGCTTAAATGTACCGTCCAGACGGTATGTCAACCGTCCAGACGGTTGAGCCAGGACAGGGACCGAATTCCGGATACCGCGCTCCTTCGGGTCCGACAGCCACGCGGTGGCGACTGCGGCCCTGTCTGGTTCAAGCCGTCGCCAGCTTGCCCAGGGCCGCGGCGAGGGCCGGGGCCAGGATCGGGGCCAGCAGCCGCTCCAGGGCCGCCTCGTCGGCCCAGGCAATGCCCACCGTCACCACCGTCACCCGCTCACGGAAGGGGGCGGGGATGCGAACGAAATCCTTCAGTGTCGTCACCGGCCGTGCGCGCAGCCGCGCGGCTTCGGCCAATACCTGTTCCAGGTCGCCGGCGTCGAAGGGGTAGTGATCGTTGAAGGCCATCCGGCCGGCCAATAGCGCCCCGGATTGCTGCAGGGTGGCGAAGAATTTCTGCGGATTGGCGATCCCGCAAAAGGCGTAGACTGGCTGCCCCGCCAAAGCGGCCGCCTCCGGCCCAGGGCGCAATTCAGCGCGCAGCACCGGCAGTTCGGGCGGCAGTTGCGCCAGGGCGCCGGCTTCATCAGGGCCAATCAGCACCGCGGCATGGGACCGTGCCGCAGCCTCCCCGACCGGTTCGCGGAGCGGTCCGGCGGGGATGATGCGGCCATTGCCGAAGCCATAGCTGCCATCGATGATCAGCAGCGAGAGGTCCTTCAGCAAG
>Ga0114972_10000603_pt1 | contig 26693 bp, 18 predicted proteins | sample M_140807_EF_Meta_FD_87354 | JGI IMG/M metagenome (GOLD analysis project Ga0114972, IMG submission 87354) | Freshwater microbial communities from Lake Montjoie, Canada to study carbon cycling - M_140807_EF_MetaG | ecosystem: Environmental > Aquatic > Freshwater > Lake | place: Lake Montjoie...
AAAATCAGATTTTGCTTTAGAAGAATGAATTTTGGAAATTTAGGAATTGGGCCGCTAAAGAGTGAGCATGAACAATAGGCAATCAGTCGCGTCTAATTGTTCGGGAATCGAGGCTTTCGTTCGTCATTTTTCACCCGGAAAGGCACAAGAAGATTGCCTGTCCGGGCGGGATTTCAAAGGGTGTCTTATTCCCACTCAATCGTGGCAGGCGGTTTGCTTGAGATGTCATAAGCGACCCTATTGACGCCACGCACCTCGTTGATGATTCGGGTCGAAACCTTGGCAAGAAGTTCGTGGGGCAGACGCGTCCAGTCAGCGGTCATGAAGTCGTCCGTCTGAACACATCGAAGAGCAATCACCTGATCATAGGTCCGGCCATCACCCATCACACCCACCGTGCGGACAGGCAACAGCACCGCAAATGCCTGGGAAGTTTGCCTGTATAGACCGGCAGCCCGGAGCTCTTCAAGGAAGATCACATCCGCATGACGCAGTATGGTAAGCCGTTCCGGAGTTACTTCGCCCAAACATCGAACTGCAAGGCCCGGTCCGGGGAATGGATGGCGCCAAACCACCTCTTCCGGAAGCCCAAGCACTTCGCCAAGCTTTCGGACTTCGTCCTTGAACAGGTCGCGCAGAGGTTCCACCAGGTCGAAACCAAGTTCCTCAGGAAGACCACCAACATTGTGGTGAGTCTTGATCGTGGCCGCAGGACCATCCGCCGCGCCACCCGATTCGATCACATCTGGATAAAGGGTCCCCTGGGCCAGGAACTTGGCGTTTTCGATCCCCTTGGCCGCCTCACGGAAAGCGTCAATGAAAACATGGCCGATCCGCTTGCGCTTGACCTGGGGATCCTCGATTCCCTTGAGAGCGTCAAGAAAACGGGCCGAGGCATCAATCATCCTGAAGTCGGCTCCGGAATGTCCGCGGAACACCCGCTCGACCTCCTCCGCCTCGCCACTTCGAAGGAGACCATTGTCGACAAAGATGCAAACCGTTTGCGAACCGATGGCCTTTGCCAAAAGGGCCGCGCACACGGACGAGTCGACCCCGCCTGAAAGTCCGCAGATCACTCTGTTGTCGCCAACCTTTTGCCGAATACTCTCCGATTGGCTCCTGACAAAATCTCCCATATCCCAGGTTGAGGGTGCCTTGCAAACGCCGAAAAGGAAGTTCCCAAGGATGTTGCGGCCGAACTCGGTGTGAACCACTTCGGGATGGAACTGGAGAGTATAAACCGCCCGGTAACGGTGCTTTGCGGCGGCCATGGGGCAGGTCGGGGTCGAAGCGAGCACTTCCCATTCGTTGGGCCCCGCCTGGACCTGGTCACCATGGCTCATCCAGACCGTGGAGTGCTTGGTTACCCCGTCGAAAAGGCCGGTGGAATGGGCGATGGTCAGCTCGGCCCTTCCGAATTCGCGATGTGGCGCCTGGATGACTTTGGCGCCAAGGATCTGGCAGGAGAGTTGCATGCCATAGCAGATCCCCAAAATCGGAATACCCAATTCAAAGATTGCGGGGTCGCACTTGGGCGCGCCCTTTTCATAAACGCTGGATGGGCCACCACTGAGGATAATTCCCGTGGGGGCCAATTCCCTGATCCGATCCGCGGGGAGGTCATGGCGCACCAGGCGACAAAACACCTTGAGCTCGCGAACACGGCGGGCAATCAGCTGTGCATACTGGGAGCCGAAATCCAGAATTAGGATGGAATCATGAGGCTTGCTGGACATGGATCAATTTCCGGATTTGAAATTATGTTTCTTGAATAGTGGTTGGGGATCACTGTTTTCCCAGTTCCGCCGACCGTTTTGCGGCAGCATCCACCGCCCGGATAAGCGCGCCGCGTATGCCCGCTTGTTCCAATTCAAAAAGCCCCTGGATTGTGGTGCCCGCAGGGCTGGCAACATCGTCCTTGAGCTGGCCGGGATGGCGCCCGGTTTCCAACACCATTTTGGCCGCCCCCAAAAGGGTCTGGGCCGCAAGTATGGTCGCCACATCCCTTGGCAACCCCGCCTTGACCCCACCATCCGCAAGAGCCTCGATCATCACAAATCCATAAGCGGGGCCCGACCCGGAAAGCCCCGTAACCGCATCCATCAGATGCTCGGGAACAACAAATGCCCGGCCAACCGCATTAAATAGTCGGGAAACGATCTGGGCATCCTCGGCGGTCGCTCCCGGACCAGTTGCATAAGCGGTTGCGGATTCACCCACCATGCAAGGCGTGTTCGGCATGATCCGCACGACCCTGCCATGCCCAAGCGCCTTTTGCAAACGATCGAGTGTGGCGCCTGCGATGATCGAAAGCACCAGCTTTTTGGAGCCTAGATGACTCCCAACCAGTTCCATCAGATCCCGCAGGGATTGGGGCTTTACCGCCAAAACCACAATATCTGATCCCAAAATCACCTTGGTGGGATCGTTGGTGGCTTCAAATCCTGTAGTTTTGGTAAAATGATCCCGGGCGGACTCCAGAACATCACAAGCAAGGCAATCGCCCGCCGCAACAAGGCCCGCTTGTTTCCAGCCTTCAGCAAGGGCGGTGGCCATGCGGCCGGCACCAAGGAAACCAACCCGAATTCTCTCCGTCGACGCCATGTTCGCGTCCTCAAAACCAAAAGAATAGTCTACCCGATTTGTTGTAACTCTTCAATCTTGTGGCATCGATTTGGCCCGATTGGTAGAACACAATTACGCCAACCTCGATTAACTTATCTCCCATTCCCCCACGGAACCGGCCATGTCCTTTATTCCCGCCGTATCCACCAAACCAAGCCTCCGCGATTTGAATGGTTATCAGTGGTTTGTTTTTGCAATGGCCTCCCTTGCATGGCTTTTTGATTGCCTCGACCAGCAACTCTTCATTCTGGCCCGAAATGATGCCCTGAAATCGCTCCTTCCCGGGGCCGATCCTACCACGGTCAAGCTCTATGGTGGATACGCGACCTCGATTTTTTTGGCGGGATGGGCCACGGGGGGGCTTTTCTTTGGTTCCATCGGAGACAGGGTAGGGCGAGCCAAAACCCTTACTATCACAGTACTTATATACAGCCTTTGCACCGGCCTTTCGGCGTTTTCGACGGGATGGCTCGACTTTGCCGCTTATCGGTTCCTCACCGGACTTGGTGTGGGAGGCGTGTTTGGTTTGGCGGTAGCCCTTATTGCTGATAGCCTCCCTCCCGCCAATCGCCCCGGCGCTTTGGGCCTTCTACAGGCGCTTTCCGCCGTGGGAAATGTCACGGCTGGGCTAATCAGCATGCTAATGGCAAGCCTTACCGCATCGGGAACCATCGCCCCGGGAACTTCCTGGAAATACATGTTCCTAATTGGCGCTGTTCCGGCATTTCTCTGTGTTTTTATCCAGATGCGACTCAAGGAACCCGCCAATTGGATTGCCGCAAAAGCCGCCGCCAAGGAAACCGGCGTGCGGTTTGGGTCCTACCTGGAACTCTTTGGTGATTCTCGCTGGCGGACCAACGCACTTTTGGGAATGCTCCTTTGCATCACCGGTGTGGTTGGGCTTTGGGGCATCGGATTTTTCAGTCCCGAACTGGTAGGCGATGTGATCACCAAGTCCCTCAGGGAAAAAGGGATCCCGGAAGACCAAATCGCGAGCCAGAAAGGGTACTGGATTGGAATCAATTCCATCATTCAGAACCTTGGGGCCTTTTTCGGGATGATTGGTTTTTCCTGGGTTGCCCAAAAGATTGGACGAAAGGGCGCTTTCACGATCGGTTTCATCGCCGCATTTTTCGTAACATTTGGCTACTTCCGAATGTTTCAAACCATGAATGACCTTTGGATGAGCGCTTTGATGGGCTTTTTCCAATTGGGGCTTTTTGCCGGTTTCGCGATTTACCTTCCGGAACTTTTTCCCCTCCGATTGCGCAGCACCGGAACCAGTTTCTGTTACAATTTGGGGCGGTTCATCGCCGCAAGCGGCCCCTTTACCCTTGGTATGCTCCAGCAATACCTGGCCCAGGGAGCCAGAGAGCGGGGCGCGTCTGAACTGGATGCGTTTCGCGATGCTTGCTGCGCGATGAGCACGGTGTTTTTGCTTGGCCTTGTGGCGGTCTTTTTCCTGCCCGAGACCAAGGGGAAGCCATTGCCTGAGTAGCCCCTTTGCCCCGAGGCCCCTTTGATCCAAGGCCCCGCCCAGCCTGACTCTCCCTCCCACCCCGTGCCAGTTGCTACCCACTCGGGCAACGGTTCGAGGCCCGAGGGCTTGCGATCCCTGACCTTTGGGTTTCGCTTTCCACCATCTGCGGGACTTGGCTTTTCCCAGGGACGGGGGTTGTCAATCGTCCTTGGGATCCTTGGGTTATTTGCAACCGTTTTCCTCTCCTACCGGATTTTTTCCCGGCCCGGACCACTGCTCTGGTCCTCCCAACCCGTTGTCCGCTTCGCGGCCGGAAAGCCCGCCGCTTTCCGAGTAAAAAGTGAGCCCGCATCGGGCACGAATAAAAAGGCAATTTCCTCGGGTTTTGGGGCCATGGGTCCTACTATTGGTGTGTCCGGACCATCTGAGTCGTCAGATTCCATTGGCAAAATCAATCCCAATACCGCTTCCCATGAAGAGCTTTGTGAACTTCCCGGGGTTGGCAAGGTGATCGCCAGCCGGATCATCGCCGCCCGGGCCGACAAGCCCTTTGGCCGGGCCGAGGATCTGAGGCGGGTACAGGGTATCGGGGCGAAAACCCTCGAACGGATTCGCCCCCAATTGCTTTTTGAAACGGACCAACCGCCCGAAAACCGACCTCAATCAAACGATGGCACCAATCCATGACAGTGAAGTTTGAAATTGCAAGTGAGTTTGAACCAGCCGGGGACCAACCTCGGGCCATTGAACAGCTCCTGCGAGGTTACGAGGAAGGAAAATCCGCTCAGGTCCTTTTGGGTGCCACGGGAACAGGCAAAACCTTCACCGCAAGCCAGATCATCGCCAAATTGGGAAAGCCAACCCTGGTCCTGGCACACAACAAAACCCTTGCCGCCCAGCTTTACAAGGAGTTCAAAGCGTTCTTCCCCAAAAACGCGGTCAACTTCTTCATCAGCTATTACGACTATTACCAACCCGAAGCCTACATTCCCCAGCGCGACATCTACATCGAAAAAGACGCATGTATCAATGAAAATATTGATCGCCTTCGCCTTGCCGCAACCAGCGCACTGGTCAGTCGCGAGGATGTGATCATAGTCGCATCGGTTTCCTGTATCTATGGATTGGGTTCGCCTAGCGATTACAAACGGATGATGATTTATCTTCCCAAGGGAGAGGCGATCAACCGTGATGAGCTTTTGTTCAAACTTGTCGACATTCAATACGAACGAAACGATATCGGCTTCGCCCGGGGAAAGTTCCGTGTCCGTGGTGATGTCGTCGAGGTTTGGCCCGCATACGAGGAATTTGCCCTACGGGTGGAGCTCTTTGGCGATGAAATCGATGCGATTTCGGTAATTAATCCGCTCACAGGCACGGTCACCCAGTCGCTCGAAGAGCTTTACATTTACCCAGCCAAGCACTTTGTCACCCCTGAAGAACGGATCAAATCCGCGGTCGAAGGAATCCAGAAGGAACTCGAAGATCGCCTCCTCGAATTTCATAATCATGGAAAATTGGTCGAGGCTCAACGCCTTTCCGCACGCACACGATTTGATCTGGAAATGCTTCTTGAGACAGGGCATTGCCAGGGGATCGAAAACTATGCGCGCTGGTTTTCCGGTCGCGCTCCGGGCGAGCCGCCATACACCCTCATCGACTTCTTCCCTGAAGACTTTTTGATGGTGGTGGACGAATCCCATGTTACGATGCCCCAATTGCGGGGAATGTACGCCGGCGACCATAGCCGCAAGCTGACTCTTGTGGAGCACGGCTTTCGCCTTCCCAGCGCGATGGACAATCGCCCCTACCGCTTTGATGAGTGGGAAAAACGGGCAAAACAGGTCCTGTTTCTCTCCGCAACTCCCGCCCCTTATGAACTGGAGCGTGTCGGGGGGGAGGTTGTCGAACAGGTCATCCGCCCAACCGGACTGGTCGACCCTGTCCTTCATGTTCGTCCGGCCAAGGGACAGGTAAACGATCTCATTACTGAGATAAGGATCCGTGTGGAACGCGGCGAGCGTGTCCTGTGCACCACCCTCACCAAACGCCTCGCTGAGGATCTGACCAACTACATCACCGAATCGGGTCTGCGCTGCAAATGGCTCCACTCGGAACTCGACGCGATTGAACGGGTGCAGGTCTTGCGGGAATTGCGCGAAGGCGCGTTTGATGCGCTGGTAGGCGTCAACCTTTTGCGGGAAGGGCTCGACCTTCCCGAAGTTTCTCTTGTTGCAATTCTCGATGCCGACAAAGAGGGGTTCCTGCGAAGCACCACCTCGCTCATTCAGACGATCGGCCGGGCGGCCAGAAACGCGAACGCCGAGGTGATTCTCTATGCGGACAAGATCACCGATTCGATGGCCCGCGCCATGGACGAAACCAAACGCCGCCGCGAAATCCAGCTTGCCTACAACGCTGAACATGGGATCACGCCGGTGACAGTAAAGGCGGCCATCCGGCACGGGATCGAGGACGAAATTGCTTCGCAAAAGCTGGTTCAGGAAGTGGCCGGACTGCCCCCCGATTCGAGGGAGGTCCAGGAAACCTCCGAGGAACTTCATCAACAAATGCTCGAGGCGGCGGCCAACCTCGAATTCGAAAAAGCCGCATCACTGCGCGACCAGATTGCCAAACTTCAGGGGAAAGCCGTTGCATCTCCCCAGGTGAAAAAAGGGCGCCGGGGCAAAGGCGGCAACCGGGGATCCTCCCGGGGCCCAGGGAGGAATATGGTATAGGCGTCCAGAATGCGGAAACATTCCACGAACGAAATGCCAAAAAATGTAAATAAATTCTTTTTTATCTGAATTTGGCGCTATGTGATTCCATTGGTTGGTTTTTGTGGAAGCCTCGAAACCTGAATATTTCCAAAGCGTGATAAACTCTCCGGGGAATCCCCAATTGGTCCTGGACCCAGGAAGCGCCTGCTTTCAATGGTTTTTGGATTTCCCAACTTTCCCCTGTAAAACCCCAATAAGCATTTTTCGGACTCTCACCACAAAGGCCATTTGCCATGCAGCTCTTCCTCGCGCCTCTTGTTCTGTTGGCCTTGGGCCAATCGTCCCTTTTTGAAATGGATAAGCCGACTCCTCTTGGTCCTCCAGGATCCGCTGGGGAAGGACCGACCTGGCACCCTGAATTGGGTATACTGACCAGCGGCCACAAAGGGATTCATCAAATATCTCCCGATGGAAATGCCTCGGTGTTTCTGGAAGGAGCAGGAACCAATGGCCTCCTCTTTGGCCCGGGCGGCCAGCTTTACGCCTGTCAACCCTCCATGAAACGGGTAATCCGGATTGATCCCCAAACTAAAGCGATCACCGTGCTTGCCGACAATTTTGAAGGGAAAAAGTTCAATCAACCCAATGATCTGAGCTTTGACGATCAGGGGCGCCTCTATTTTTCTGATCCAAGATATGGCCCCAAAGATGGCATGGAACAACGCGACCCGGATGGAAAGACCATCGAAGGGGTTTATCGGATCGACCCGGATGGCAAAATTGTCCGTGTCATTGGCCGTGAGGTGGAAAGGGCCAATGGCGTCGCCGTCAGCCGGGATGGCAAATGGCTTTATGTCGCCGACAACAATAACGACACCCTGCGAGGCGCCCGCAAACTTTGGCGCTTTTCCCGCAATAATGATGGATCCATCGACACAAAGTCCCAAGTCCTTCTCTACGACTGGAAGGAGGGGCGCGGTCCCGATGGCCTTAAAGAGGACAAGAATGGGATCCTTTATGTCGCCGGTGGACTCAACAAAAACAACCCACCCTTCGAAAACGATTCCGCCCCGGGTGGGATTTATGTGATCGACCCCAACCGTCCCGCGGAACAACGCCTTGTCGCGCAACTCCCCATCCCGACAGATGAGGTGACCAATTGCGCATTCGGTGGCGAAGACCGCATGACGCTTTATATCACCGGAGGCGGAGTGCTGTATTCGGTTCGCACCAAAACACCGGGCGCGGTCCGCTTTGGCAAACCAAAGTAGGGATAGGGATCGTCATTATTTTGGCTTGGCCTGTCCATCCTGGAATCGTTTCCAGGCCAGGCCGGGAACCTCGACCCGAAATTGCACGAGTTGGGTGTTTTCCACCTCGGTCACATAGACGGTCTTGCCATCTGGTCCGCCAAAGCAGACATTGCTCGGCTTCTTTCCCGGAAGTTTGATCTCGCGAAGATCCTTCCCCTCGGGGGTCATGATGACCACCGTTCCTTTCCCATAACGGGAAATGTAAAGATTCCCCTCCGCATCACATCGCATTCCATCAAAACCATAATCGGGGAACTGCTTGATGAGCTGTTTTTTTCCAAGTGTTCCATCTTTTTGAATGGGAAATTTCCACACATTACGCTGGGCCGATTCATTGACATAAAGCCATTTCCCATTCGGACTGACTTCAATGCCGTTGGCGGTTCCCAAACCCTCTGCCTGAAGCGTCACATTCCCCAGAATGTCGATTTTCCAAACCCTTCCTGTCGAGGCTTTCCAGTCCGGGTCGCTGGCGTAGAGCGTTCCATCAGGGGCGATGGCCAGATCATTGGGCTGGCTCATTTTTGGCTCATGGGCGAAAACTTCGAGCTCTTTGGTTTTCGGATCAACCCGCCAGATTTTATGCTCGACATAATCGGCGATATACATGATTCCCTCGGGGGTGAATACGATTCCGTTGCCTGTGCTTTTTCCCGGCAGGGTCAAAAAGGTTTCCCCTTTACCTTGGGGAGTCACTTTGCCGATTGTCTGTTCTTTTGCGAAATTGACAGCGAAAATATTCCCCTTCGCATCACAATTGGGCCCCTCAATCCCAAGGGTAAATTCCCCGGGTTTTGTCAGGGCCCTGACCTCAAATGGCTTTTCGGAGAGGATCTCCTGGGCGAATAGGGAGGAGACATTTCCCGCCAAAAAAACAACCAACCCCAAACGGAACAGGCTACGCAAATGGTTCATCCAATTTCTCCGTTTTAAAAAATGGTTCAGTGATCCAAAAAATTCGGACAAATCAGGGCTGAAACTGAAGCGAATACAAATCCGCTTCCAGAAGGACAAATCGCAGTCGAACGCTCTTGCCGGAAAGCGATCCCGGATCAGACCCCTTAATCCAGGAGACCTTCTGATCAATCGAATCGCCCACAAGTGGCTTGCAGTCCGACAAGGCAAACCCCGGAATTGGATTTCCCTCAGGATCCTGGATCTCAAGGCGAAGCGATCCTCCGGCGCTTGTGGAATAGTTCAGGCTCAACTTCTTTCCGTTGAAACGAATCGGATGAGTGGTCATTTCCCCTTGGTCCGCGCCCGCATGAACCGATGCGAAACCGTCCGTTCTCAGGGTGAATCGGCGAAAAGGCGTCGTATAGATGGACATTTCCCCTGGACCGGTCGGCACAATGTTGAGCGCGGCGTAATTGGACCGGTTACCCCAACGCTCCGGATCCAGCCCCGGACGCAAAAATGCTTCGCGAAATGTCCGGTCGAATGGAGACTTCCCCCTTGCAGTCATGAAAAGAATATCGGTGCTCTGTCCCCGATCCTCATGAAACCGGGTTGGTGTGGCAATGTAGATATGGGGCGCCCGGTAATAGGGATGTGTCAGGGTGGTATAAATGTGCTCGCCGGGAAAATTCGGTTTCATCAACACCGGTTCCGTCCAATGGACATAATCCCTGGAAGTCGTGCGACAAACCGAACGGAGTTTTTTGTCGAGGAAATGACGAAAGTAACAGACATAGCAACCTTCCTCTTCGGACCAGAACGAAACATTCTGTGAATCGAAGGCGTATTCCCTTGTGTAACGAATCACTGGTTCGTTTTGGAACTTTTTCCAATGAATTCCATCCGCGGAAACAAATGCAAAAAGCTGGGATTTGACGGTCCCCGCGAGAGCCTTGAACCGCTCTCCTGGTGGAACCCCCGGACGGCTATCCAGAAATGGAGAAAAATTATGGCAAAATGGTGCTTCATGCAGGATGACATTGTTGTCGCGTGAGCCATCAATTTCGAAAAGCCCGAGATTGGGCCTGTTCCAGTGGATTCCGTCAAGGCTTTCGCAGTAGCGCGTAACCTCGGTTGTATCTCCATCAAATTTTGACCCTCGGGCTTCGCGCGTGTAGAGGCGATAAATCGGGCCATCCTTGATGATAGTTCCATATTCAAGATTGTTGGCGGGCTTTTCCATCGGCGAGGTGGGAATCGGCTCGTGCAGTTTGAGCGCCGTGCCGATCATTTGCGCGATAAGATAACGGTCGGCAAAAAGTTCCCGGCGCGAGCCGATTTCGATCGAGTTTTCGTCAATTTCCTGTTTGTGGGCCGGAGCCCGCGAAAGTTCAGCCTCCTGTCCAGACGAAGTCCCAGTCGCAAGGAACACAAACAACAAGAGCCCCAAAAAGCCTTGAGCCCGGACTCCAAATTGCATCCCTATACCTCTTAGGTCAAAATGGGTTTGATCACATTTCCCGCAACATCGGTCAGGCGGAATTGCCTGCCGTTGTAGCGGAATGTCAGCTTGGTGTGGTCGAGGCCCAGAGTGTGAAGAATGGTTGCGTGAAGGTCGTTGACCGAGGCTTTGTTGACCGCTGCCTTGTGTCCGATTTCGTCGGTTTCGCCGTAATGGGTACCCCCTTTGGTGCCACCACCCGCAAACCATGTCGTGAAGGCATGGGGGTTATGGTCCCTTCCGGTTTGGCTGCTATCCTTGGGACGCTGGGCCACGGGGAGTCGACCGAATTCACCACCCCAAATCACCAAAGTCGAATCGAGCAAACCACGACTTTTCAGATCGTTTAAAAGCGCGGCTGCGGGCTGGTCGGTTTCCCCAGCAAACTGGCGATGATTATCCGCAATGTTTGAGTGGCCATCCCAACTTCGTTCGTTTTCCATCCCCCCAGAAAAGATTTGCACATAGCGCACGCCCCGCTCGACAAGTCTCCGGGCAAGGAGGCACTGTTTGGCGAAGTGGCCACAGCGGGGACTATCGATTCCATATTGCTCTTTTACCGCTTTGGATTCCCGGGTCACATCAAACGCCTCGGGGGCAGCCATCTGCATACGATAGGCCAATTCATAGCTCTGAATGCGCGCGGCAAATTCGGGCTCGTCCGGGTTGCGCTCGAGATGCCCCTGGTTGAGTTTGCGCAAAAGGTCGAGCTGACGGGTTTGCGCCGATGGACTGACTCCTGCAGGCGGAACAAGATTGTCGATCGGCTGTCCCTTGGGATTGAGCGCGGTTCCCTGGAAAATTCCCGGAAGAAAACCAGCGCTCCAGTTGGCGGCATGACCCTTGGGCAAGCCGCGTCCAAGAGTGTCGTACATGACCACAAACGAGGGGAGGTTGCGCGCCTCGCTCCCTAACCCATAAGTCACCCACGAGCCTACGCAGGGATAACCCATGCGACTGAAGCCGGTGTTCATCTGGAAAAGCGCGGGAGAGTGATTATTGGTTTCCGTATGGCACGAATGCACAAAAGCCATGTCATCGACATGCCTTGAAAGGTTGGGGAAAATTTCAGGAACCCATGTCCCCGATTTTCCATGTTGGGCCCATTTGAAGGGGGACTTCATCAACGGACCAACCTGATCGGTAAAGAAACCGGTGTCGTTGTCAAAATTCTCAAGCTTGACGCCGTCCTTTTTTTGAAGAACGGGCTTGTAATCCCATGTATCGACCTGGCTTGGTCCACCATTCATGAATAGCCAAATCACGGCCGTGGCTTTGCCGGGAAAGTGCCCCTTGTGAGGCGCAAGGGGATCAATGCTCGCGGTATTTCCCGACCCCGGACCGCCTAGATCCGCACCCCGGAGCATATCTCCAAGGGCAAGCGTGCCAAGACCACCCGCGCGCGCCAAAAAGGATCGGCGATCACCGAAAGGCTGCAAAATATGATGAGGAATCGAATTCATGGCTTTTGTCCCTTAGGGGAGGTAAAGGAATTCATTGAGCTGAAGCAGCGCATGGACCAAGTCGACCCTGGCGACCATTCCAGGGTCCCGGATACCTTCCTCGGACGCCAGGGCTTTCTCTTGTTTCGCGAGAAATTCGGTTGACGCGGCGCGTTCCGAAGCCAGCGGCTCCCGGCCGAGCAACCTCAAATAGGCGGCATCAACATACGATTTGGGATCCGGGGTTGATCCCCCAAGAACCTTGGCAAGATCGGTTGCGCATTCCCGGGCCAAACGACCATTGAGAAGATAAAGCGCTTGAGGAGCGACCGTTGTTGTGGGACGAGCTTCCGCAATCTGAAGGGTATCCGGAGCATCAAAGACCATCAGGTCCGCAGGTAGCGCGCTCCGCTTCAGGAAAAAATAAACCGAACGGCGCCGATGGTTTGGATCCATCGTTCCCGGTCCGAACGGTGTCGGGTCAAGCCTTCCGGAAACCGCAAGCATCGAATCGCGAACAATCTCGGCTTCAAGCCTTCGTGGGGTGAACCTCCAATAAAGGCGGTTCGTCGGATCGGCCTTGAGCCTTTCGGAATCCGTTGTCGAGGTTTGCTGATAGGTCGCGGAGGTCACAATCAGGGTGTGGATGTGCTGGAGGCTCCAACCCGAACGGACAAGCTCTCCGGCCAGCCATTCGAGCAATTCCGGATGGGTGGGGCGGTCCCCCTGTATACCAAAGTCGTTGATCGTGGGGGTAAGGCCCCGACCAAAATGGTGATGCCAAAGTCGATTGACAATCACGCGGGCCAACAGTCCACCGGCACCATCTTTTTCATCCGTAATCCAGCGGGCAAGGTTGGCGCGAAGACCCGGCGTTCGGGCCCCCTCTGGCATCGGCTTGATCCAGGAGGAGGAATCTTTCCCGTCCTTGCTTAATACCTGAAGGAATCCCTGACTGGCGACTTCCCCTTTTTGGTTGGGATCTCCCCGCTTGAGGAAGTGGGTCTGTTCGAGATAGTCCCCACCCTGGGTATGCAGGCGGATCGCCGGCAGCCCCTCGGAACAGACAAGGGCCTTGACCGTTTTCGCGGCGGGTTTGGCTTTGTCGAGATCGGCGATCTTTGCAACGATCTTTTCCCGCTCGGGATCCTTTGCCAAAAGCCAAGCCAACAGCGCGGCCTTCGTGCTCGCATCGATCGGTTTTCCCTGAAGGAATTCCTTCGCTCCGGCTGGAAGTCCGGCATCCTTCAAGTCCAATGGCGAAACCTGATCGGACACACCCAATCGGAAGTTGCCGATCGTGTGGCTGGTGTTGGTGCGAAATTCGAGGAGAATCTCAAGAATGGTCCCGCCCGCATATTCCGGAGCGTTTTCCACTTCGAACGCCCCAACATGGTCTTTGCCAAATTCAGGGTCGACGGCCCAACCCGTTTTGGCATCCGCGTCAATCGCTGCCGACAGTGGAAGCCCGTTTTGCTGGAAGGTCGCACGCGGCTTGGCCAGTTTGAGCACCACCGGACGATACCGGACATTGGGCAAAGGCTTGGCCGGTTTCGCCGTCACCTGAATATTCGACAACGCGAAATTCCCATTGCCCGCCCTGCCGGGCCCGCCATTGACAAGGCTTTTGTCGGCGAAAACCTCAACACGGAACTGTCTCACTTTTTCGATGGGGGTGATCGCCTCGATTGCATAGGCGTCTTCTCCCGGATTGGCTCCGGTCGATTGGATTTTTCCATCCGCTTTGATCAAAAGCGTCGCGCCATTTTGCGATGTGGCTTTGGAGGGAAACAGGTTCGTCCACCCGGTCTTTGCGGTATCGACATTGGTTTGTGCGCTTTTCCACTTTTCCAGGACTCCCAAACCATACTCGCCATCAAAGCGGGCAAGCGCATCGGAGGCTTCTTTTCTGGATTTTTCCCATGCGGCGATGCGCTGGGGGAGGTCGGGGTCGGGAAGCGGAAGGTCCTGGTCGCTGCGAACCGTTTTGGTAAATGTAGAAATAAGACGGTAATAGTCCGTCATCGGAATCGGATCGTATTTGCTGTCATGGCAACGGCAGCAGTTGATGCTAAGGCCAAGCATTCCGCCGCCGATGGTACGCACAATATCATCCAGCTCGTCGTATCGTTCTTTTTCGACCTGGCTTTTGGTGATCTGCGTGGCATGGACCCCCGCGCCCAAAAAACCGGTGGCCAAAAATGCGTCGGTGTTGCCCGGGGACAATTCATCCCCGGCGATCTGCCATGCGACAAACTTGTTATAAGGGAGATCGCTTTGGATCGCTTTGGTCACCCAATCCCTATACGGCCAAGCATGGTGGCGGTCATAGTCCTGTTCGTAGCCATGACTTTCCGCAAAGCGGGCAATATCCAGCCAATGTCTTCCCCAACGCTCGCCGTGGGCAACCGACTTGAGAAGGCCTCTAACATAATTTTGGAGATAATGGGGGCTGGAATCGCGCCTGATCTGCTGAAGCGTTTCGGGGGTGGGGGGAATCCCCGTCAGGTCCAGTGTTATCCTTCGGACAAGCACCTCAAGCGATGCCCGGGGATTGGGGCGGATCTTTGCCGCCTGGAGTCTTTGCAGGATGAAGGCGTCGATCGGATTTTGAATCCATTCGTCCCTGATTGCGGGAACCGGGGTTTCGCGAGGTGCCCCAAATGACCAGAACTCCCGATCCTTGGGCGTAACGACCAGATTCTTCGGTTTGGGTGCTTTGTTGGAAAGGGGACTGGAATAGGCGGCCCCCAAATCAATCCAACGAGTCAAAAGCTCAATCATTTCGGCGGGGAGTTTTTTCTCCTTGCCGGGCATGTAAGGCTCTTCCGTATGTTGCACCAATCGAAGGAGGCGACTTTCCTTGATGGAAAAAGGGACCACCGCAATGCCTTGATCACCGCCCGCCAAAAGTGTATCCCGCGTGGAGAGATCAAAACCGGAACGGGTTTTCTCACCGCCGTGGCATTGGAAACATTGCTCCTTGAGGATCGTCGCCACTTTGCTTTCGAAAAGCTGTGCCGATTCCGTCAATCGCCTGGCATGGTCAGGGGGCAAAGGTGGCGAAACAGGGGCATCAGCGGGCCAACCCAAGGCAAACAGGAGAATCCAATTCATGGAAAGGCGTCCCGGGAGGTACGGGGCTACAAGGCAGGTACTCTCATTGTACTACCCACAGGTCCCATGTTGAAACGCCTGTTCACCCAAAACAAACGCCAAAGCGAGAGTCCAAAGGCCACCGTGGCGATTATTCCGTGACTTTGGGTGACAAAAGCTTCAATTCCAATCCTTTGACATCGGCCACTCCGGTCCCGGGTATCTCCAAAGCCCGTAGTTGGAGCAGCCCCCTGCACTTCTCGAGCGAGAGCCGCCCAAGGGGCACTGCAACAAAATCCTTGACATACGACTCCCCGGCGCGTCGAGGGGACCGGTCGTTTTCCATACCCCGAAGGGGTGGATCATGAGGCCGGTTGAGGACCGTCTCGCACTTTTGGTCCCCAAGAGACAACTCTACCCGGGCCCCGGCATCTTCTTTTTTCTGGGTCATGAACAGGGTCGCTTCATATTGTCCCGCGTTTGCGATTTCGACATCCCAAGTGATCGCGTCCGTCTTGCGAGACCAATTGGCAAAAAACGAATCATTGGGCGCCGGAGCGCTTCGAACCACACCACCTTTGGGTCTGCCATCACGAGCGGGCAGGGTGGTGTTGGGCATTTCCCGATAACCCACGGGGAATGGGCGGTCGTCTTTTGTCATGGGAATTCCCACCTGTTTTTTCCACGAATCCAGCGCCTCAATCAGTTCCTGGTGAGTGGCCGAGTTTTGAAGAGTAATATCCCGTTTTTGGCCCGGATCGAGAGTGATGTCGTAAAGATTTTGGGTTGGATCAAGGCGATAGGTGTCGGTTCGGACGCTGGTCTTTCCCGCCCAATGGGTGTAGAGGATCCTTTGGGGCCAGGCGGGATTGTTGCCTGAAAGCAATGGGGAAATCGAAACGCCATCCATGGGTTTTTGCGGATTGTGGGGGATGTCGCACAATCGGGCCAGGGTGGGGAGGATGTCAATGGCGCCCACGACTTGGGGGATTCGTTTGCCAGGCGGGATTTTTGCGGGAAACCGTACAAAGCAGGGGGAACGGATTCCCCCCTCGTCCAGAGAGCCTTTGCGCCCTTTCCATGGTCCGTTGAATCGGTCGCCATTGGGCCCGTTGTCGCTAAGGTAAACGACAATAGTATTATTTTCCATCTTAAGTGTATTTAATGCATCTAAAACCCGGCCAACATTGTCATCAATGTTTTCAACCATGGCAAGGGCTGCCCGGGTGAATCGTGGATCTTCCACTTTGCTCCCCTTTTGAATCAGTTCCTTTTTTTCAAAACGGTTCCAATAAGCGTCGGGAACCTGCATTGGCGAATGGGGAGTATTGAAAGAGACCATGCAAAAGAAAGGCGATTTCGATTTGTGCTTTTCTGTGATAAAACCGATCGCGTGAGTAGTCAGATCATCGGTCATATACCCATTTCCCCGAACGGTTTTTCCGTTGTGATCCATAGGGGCATCAAAATAAGTCCCCCAGTGACCGGAGGTATAGCCGTAAAACTCTTCAAAACCCCGGGCGAGTGGGTGATAAGGCCACTGTGTACCGTTATGCCATTTTCCAAAAAGTCCCGTCCGGTAACCCGCCGCCCGGAAAATGTCGGCCATGGTCCTTTCGTCGAGATTTAGCCTCTCCCCGCCAAGCGAAACATCACGCACCCCACAGCGGGCGTGATACCGTCCGGTCAATAGTTCGGCCCGGGTTGGCGAGCAGACCGGACAGACAAAAAAGTTTTCAAGAGCCGCGCCTTCTTTTGCCAGGGAGTCTATCCGGGGAGTTTTGAGGTTGGTGTTACCATGAATGCCTAAATCGCCCCAGCCCTGATCATCGGCCAAAAAGAGGACTATGTTGGGTGGTGTTGCAAGGCATTTTCCGTGTGAAAAAACCACCAATTGCACCAGGAAAAGTAGTCCCAAAAAAAGGCTTTTCATCTCATCGGCCTTTCCCGATTTGATTCATCTTTCAATAGGTCCCAAGGAGGGACGGTCAAAGGTCTAAATGATTCTTTTTTGTCGCCAGCAGGTGCAGAATGTGCAGCAGTCCCCGTTTAATTCCGCCAAAAGCAGGAAACATTCCAACCCGCTAATTGTCGCCTGGCGAAACTATCCCCGCAGGACGGTTTCCTTTAGCTTTTGTTTTGGTGAGGCTATCCCCCAGATCCTGGCGACACTTATCCGCGAAAGAAAGGAGTTTTACCACAATCTCCGGTTTTACTCCGGCTATGTTTTTGTCCTCAGCGGGGTTCAATTCCAAATCAAAAAGTTCAGGCCGCACGATCCTTTTTTGTTCATATTTCGCGGGAATTCCACCCGTGCCCCCAGGGTTGCCTGAAAGGGTCTGATAGTTATGTGGAAGCTGGAGTTTATAGCGCCCATCCGCGGTGGACACCGCCTGAAGCTGGTTGTCCAGATAATAAAAGGCGTAACCATCGTGGGCGTTCTTTGCTCCGGGTTTCCCCTGGATCCAGTCCCACACATCCACCCCATCCAGGGGCGGGCCTTTGCGCCTGATTTCCAGTTGCGAGGCAATTGTGGGCAAAAGGTCGATCGTCATGAAATTGGCATTCGAGCGTGTTCCCGCCTCGATTTTTCCCGGCCAGGACATGATGCAAGGAACCCGGACGCCACCCTCAAAACAGGTCCCTTTCCCCTCCCGAAACACCCCGGCGCTCCCCGCGTGTTCGCCATAACTCAGCCAGGGACCATTATCGCTGGTAAAAATGATCCAGGTGTTTTCCAGCGCCCGGTTCTTTTCCAAAGTGGAGACAATCTGGCCGACGCTGTCATCAATCTCCTCGATCACATCACCCAGAATTCCGGCCCTGGATTTGCCGGCGAATTTTGCTCCGGCAAAGAGAGGCACATGGGGCATGGAATGGGCCAAATAGAGTAAAAACGGTTTCCCTGCCTTTGCCGAATTTTCTATAAATTGGACAGATTTTTCTGCATATTGGGCGGTGAGCAATGCCTGATCTGCGGGGGTCACATCATCATCAATGATTTTGTCATTTTGGATGAGGGGAAGTTTGGGATAGGAGCCCTTCTTCGCCTCGGGGTGACTGGGCCACATGTCATTGGAGTAGGGAAGTCCAAAATAGGAGTCAAATCCGTGCCGGGTGGGTAGAAACGGAGCGCGATGGCCCAGATGCCATTTGCCGACAGCCGCGGTCCGGTATCCAGCCCCCTGGAGGACCTCGGCAAGGGTCACTTCGCTGGAATTTATCCCATGACGGGCTTGGGGCCCAAGGGCGCCATGAATCCCGATGCGGTTGGGATAACAACCCGTAAGGAGCGCGGCCCGCGACGCCGAACAGACCGGCTGGGCCACATGAAAGTTCGTAAAAGTCCGCCCATTTTTTGCCAGCTTGTCCAAATGGGGTGTGCGAATATTTTTGGCTTCAAAGGGACCAATATCCGCGTATCCAAGATCGTCACAAAAGATCAGGACAATGTTCGGGCGATTTTTCTGGTCATCTGCCTTCTGCTGATGGGGAATGGATGGTGACAGGCAAATTGCAAGCATACCCAAAAGGGGTGACAACATGGCTGGTTTTCCAAAAGGTATTGATGTTCGGCTATCCTAGGAAAAAGGTGACCACGAAAAACCACAACCGATTTGCCTTCCTTGGTTCCGATTCCAAGCAAATCTGGCTTCAACCTTTTGCCCTCAAAATCACGCTAAACGGTGTCAACCTGGTAACGAAACCATCATAGAATCCAATAATGCCCCAGCTTGCATGGGGAATTGTTCCCAAACTGTTCCCGGAAAGGGGATCCATGGGCCCCACCCTCAAATCCATAACCCTTTGTGGTTTCCGTTCGATAGGCCAATTGCACCAATTTCCGCTTGATAATATCAACATCCTGATCGGCGCAAATGGCGCCGGCAAAAGCAACTTCATCGAATTCTTCCGGATGATGCGCGCGATCGTTGATAGGGCGCTGCCAAGATATGTCCGAAACAGGGGAGGCGGTTCGGGATTTTTCCACCTTGGCCCAAAGCATACCCCCAGAATTCAGGCAGATCTCGACTTTGGCGACCTTGGTTATCGGTTTGAAATCGGCTTGACCGCTTCGGATGGGCTGCAATTAATTGACGAGAGGGTGCGTGATTCCCCCTTGGCACCGGGAACCAGCCACTGGGTGGAATTGCCAACCGGTCTATTGGATTCAATCCTCCCAAAACATCGTTTCCCAACCGAGGTTTCAGGCAAGACTACCGAAATTGCCACCAGGGTTTTTGAAGCCCTATCCCAATGGATCGTTTACCATTTTCATGACACCAGCCGTTTGGCCCCGATGCGCATGCCCCATGAAGCACGCGATAGCGAATGGTTGCGCCATGACGCATCGAACATTGCATCGGTCTTGTGCAAATTACGCGAAAAAGATCCGGACAGCTACGGGCTAATGCGGGACACGGTCCGCCTGGGGGCGCCTTTTTTTGACGACTTTGTCTTGCGCCCCGAGGATTGTGGAGGAGTGGAACGGATCCGCCTTGAATGGAAACAAACGGGAAGTGATTACCCGTTTCAGCCGATGGATCTTTCTGATGGAACCATCCGTTTTGTCTGTTTGACGGTTGCTCTCCTCCAGCCCCACCCGCCGGGAACCCTGGTAATTGACGAACCTGAACTTGGTCTGCATCCATGTGGCTTGGCTCTGGTGGCGAACCTTGTCCGTTCGGTTTCCAAAAAAGCACAAATCCTCATTTCCACCCAATCTCCCGTCTTTTTGGACCATTTTGATCCGGAGCATGTTGTCGTGGCAACAAGGCGCAAGGGAGAGTCCTGTTTTGAGCGACTTTCAGGCGATGCCTGGAAGGAATGGCTTGACGATTACACCCTTGGCGAATTGTGGCAAAAGAACATCTGTGGTGGAGCCCCCAACCATGAATAGGGACTTAAACTATGGAAATCAGCAAATCAAACGGGTTTTCGTGTTGGTCGAAGGGCGCACGGAGGAACTCTTTGTGCGTGAAGTACTGGGACCATGGCTTGATGCCCGGGGTGTCCTGATCACTGCCCACCAGATGGGCAAACCGGGACACCGTGGAGGTATTGGGGAGTACCCAAGGGCACAAAGGGAGATTGTCAATTGGCTTTGTCGGGACCGGTCTTCCATCCTGACAACACTCTTTGATTTTTACGGCATGCCCGATTCCTGGCCCGGACGGATTCACGCCGCAGGACTCCCCTATCCCGACAAAGCCCTTTGGGTGGAAAAAGCGATTCACGAGGACATTGTGCTTGGAATGGGGCACCGATTTCCCCCGGAGCGCTTTATACCCCATGTCCAGATCCACGAATTCGAAGCGCTGGTTTTTACCGATCCCCATATGCTTTGCGAAGTTTTACGGGCTCCGGAAATGCTCGAAATTGTGGATGATATTCGCAACGATTACGCAAACCCCGAGATGATCAACGACAGTCCCAAAACAGCCCCATCAAAGCGCCTCTTGCGGATCTTTGATCATTATCGAAAGACGATTCACGGAGTGATCACCACCAAGCGCGTTGGCCTTCCGGCGTTGCGCCGGGCGTGCCCCCATTTTGATCTTTGGGTGAGCAAACTGGAAAACCTTGCATCAACAAACTTTGGACAAGGGTCCTTTGCGAAGGGAAATTTTCCGGACAGCGCCCATTATCGCCAATGAATGTCTGATAAAAGGGCTTCACGACCGGGAGGAACATTCGTTCTCTCGCGAATGGAGCAATAGCCGAATCCGCCCAGGCGCCCCACAGCATCAAGTTCTGCGGGGTCAATATGAAGACGGTCGTTTGCCAACGAATCGGCCACATGGATCATTACGATCTCACCGAGAATCAGGTTTCCCGCCCCCGGTACGCCTGGTTTGAACCGTGTGATGGAGTGGGTTTCGCATTCCAATGTGATCCTTGCTTCTGCCACTCTGGGCGCATCGACCATCTCCGCCCGAATCGGGGTCAGGCCGGAAAGATCGAATTCACTCTCCTCGGGTGGAAGCGCCTCTGCACAGGATACAACCTGGCTGAGGATTTCGCGATGAGCAATGCTTATTGTAAACCCCCCGCGGCCCCCTTCCGAAACGGCAAAGAGATTACGCAAGGAGTCCTTTGGTTCCCCTTTCGCATTGTTGGCAATCCCCAACATGACCAGCATCGGATCCGCGCTCACGGCGTTGAAAAAGCTGAAAGGCGCGACATTGGCGACATTTCCCGGTCCGTATGTGCCGACAACCGCGATGGGTCGTGGCACAACCGAGCCAATAAGCAGGTTGTAGCGGACCTTGGGGTCAAGCTTGGCAGGATCGATCTTCATGGAATATCTCCCGGTGAAAAAAGGGTCCGGCCAGTTGATGGCCCAATGACATATGGCGACTATTTCGCCGATTTGAACAAAACAAGACTTTTTCGACCGCTTTTTTCGTATTTTTCACGCCTTGCTGGGGGAAGATCCTCCGGCGAACCCGGGCTGAAGCCGCCCTTTTGCTGGAAAAAGTTGAAGGTCTGCGTCGAAAGGCAAAATATCCTGGCAAAGCCCGTGCTTCGTGCCTGGTTCTCGGCAAACTGCATAAGCCTCTTCCCGATTCCCTGGTTTTCATAGCGGGGATCCACGCACAAACATGCAAGCTCCACCATGCTCTTTTCGGGGAAAGGATGCACGGCGACACAACCAACAGGCTCGCGATCAACCTCGAACACAAAGAAATCTTCCGCCTGGCGTTCGATTTCGGTCCGGGTACGCTTGAGGAGTTCATCGTTGGCGATCGATTTCGCAATTAAGCGGTGAATGGCAGGCGCGTCCTTTTTGCGGGCACGACGAATCGCCTGGTATTCGTTGGCATGGATTAGCGTCCCAATGCCTTCATTGGAAAACACCTCCGCAAGCAACCCTTCCTCAACCCGGCCATCGATGATATGAACCCTAGGAATTCCACCTTCGACAGCCTTGAGCGCCTGATCGAGTTTGGAAAGCACATCAGGAGGCAATTCGGTTCGACCCCGTTTGGCAAGCGCGGATGCTTCCTCCTGGGAAAGTTGGCGCAAAAGGACATGTTTGTCCGGAGCAGCACCGCGAAGCTCGGAATGACCCAGTCCCAAAACTTCCGCCGCTTTGGAACGGGAAATCTCGATCCCCTGGCGGGTTGTCAGGTAAACGATTTTTGTCGCCTGGAGAGCCCGGGCCAGTTCGACCGCAACAATATCGCTATTGAGCCGGTACGATTTACCCTCGCCGTCATACCCAATGGGGGGGACCACTGGCACCATGTCAATGCTCAAAAGGCTGCGAATCATCTCCGAATCGATCCGCTCGACGCGGCCGGTGTGGAGGTGATCAATCCCTGAAAGGATTCCGGCAGGATGGGCGACCACCGCATTGGTCACCGCGCCCCGAAGGTCCGCCTGGCTTAAGCCTTCCAGAAGTTCATGGCTGACACGCCCGGAAGCAAGCAATGCAAGCTGTAAAGTTTGCTCGTCGGTCACCCCTGATCCATCGAGATTGCTCGGCACCTTGCCCATCTGCTGTCCAAGACGCTCCAATTGGTGTGCGGCTCCATGAACCAAAACCACTCCAACCCGCAGCGACCGCAAAAGCGCGAGATCCAGTAGTACATTCCGGAAATTTTCGTCCTCCACCACCGCACCATCGACCGCGATGACAAAGACTCGGTCTCGGAATCTGGGCACATAGCGAAGAATTTCACGCAGGTCGATCAATCGGCGTCCGGATTGGTGGGGGCCTTCACTCATTGAGAGGGTTTCCGAAGGGATTTGGCCTGCCAACACCCGCGGCTTGCCCACTCCCTATGAAATCAAAGCTAGTGTGCCCGGCCCGTGGGGCAAGTTGAACGCCAAAGACGCTACCCTAAGATAACAGAAAGATCCGATTTCATCCCAACTCCCGGGGGTTACGAATGAGCAGCCAAGGCATCGAGAAGGTGGTCATCGTCGGTTCCGGCCCAGCGGGTTGGGCGGCTGCAATTTATGCGGCTCGCGCCAGCCTTGTCCCCCTTGTTTTCGAGGGCGCCATCACCGAAGCAAACCGCCTCAAGGGAACTCTCCCCCTCGGTCAACTCAACCTGACCACCGAAGTCGAAAACTTTCCTGGTTTTCCTGCCGGCCCCCTGCGCGAATATCTTGCAGGGGCGCTTCCCGAAGATCGCCGACCTTTTTGGGTTCTCGACAATGACAAACAGCCAGCCCACGGTGTCACGGGCCCGGAACTTATGGAGTTGATGCGTCAACAAGCGGTCAACTGTGGCGCAAAAATTGTCACCGATGACATCATCAATGTTGATTTCTCCAAGCGTCCATTCACCCTGACCTCCATCGAAAACGGAACCGTTCAGGCCCACGCGGTAATCATCGCAACCGGCGCCCGCGCCAACTACATCGGCCTCCCTTCCGAAGAGACCTATAAGAACCGGGGCGTTTCCGCCTGTGCGGTGTGTGATGGAGCCCTTCCCCGATTCCGCAACAAACCCCTGGTGGTCGTGGGCGGTGGTGACAGCGCGGTAGAAGAAGCAAGCTACCTGTCCAAATTTGCAAGCGTAGTGTACCTTGTCCATCGTCGTGACAAGTTGCGTGCTAGCAAAGTGATGGAGAAACGCGCTCTTGCCAATCCCAAGATCACTCCAGTATGGAATGCCCAAGTGGTGGAGTGTCTTGGTAACGACACCGAGGGGCTCACCGGCGTTAAGATCAAATCAACGGTGGATGGATCGTTTAGGGAAATCACCGCGACGGGTCTCTTCGTTGCAATTGGCCACACCCCCAACACCGACTTCCTTGGTGGACAACTTGAAACCAATGAAAAGGGTTATGTCAAATGGCCTGTCGCCCACCGGACCAATAGCTCGGTTGAAGGCATCTTCGCCGCAGGCGATGTGGGTGATGACTATTACAGGCAAGCGATCACTGCCGCAGCTTCGGGCTGTCAATCGGCCCTGGATGCCGAGCGTTGGCTGTCCGCACAGGGAATCGACTAGGAGCGTGACTACCCCCGTTGGGTTTTTGCGATAGTTGGGACACCGGAGCGATTTGCGCCTTGCCGGTGTCCCCAGCTTTTGAGAACACGGGTCCTTTCCGTTAAAACCATTCCGCCTTCAGGAATTTTCTCTCATAATTTACCCCACCACAACGATTTTCGAGGTCTGAATGTCCCAGGCAGCACCCGTTCCCGTATCGAACAAATACGATGAGGTTCCCTACACCAGCCGGGCATTCATGACCACGCATCCCGAACATCTCGCGACAATGGCGATGATCTTTGGGATGAACCCGACCCCGCTCTCCCGGGCCCGGGTTCTGGAAATAGGCAGCGCCGCGGGTGGAAACATTTTGCCGGTGGCTTGCGCCAATCCGGGTGGGACTTTTATCGGCATCGACTACTCCAAGGTGCAGGCCGACCAGGGCGCCCAAATGGTCAGGGACCTTGGAATTTCCAACGCGCAAATCCTGCATCTGGACATTCTTGATTTCGATTGCGCGGCCCATGGAAAATTCGACTACATCATTTGTCACGGGGTGTACTCCTGGGTCCCCGAGCCTGTCCGTGAAAAGATCCTGAAGATTTGCAGGGAAACGCTTTCGCCGCAGGGGATCGCGTATATCAGCTACAATACATATCCCGGATGGAAAATGCGCGAAAGCATCCGTGATATGATGAATTATCACGCCGGCAACCGCTCCACCGCCAGGGAACAGGTCCAACAGGGAAGGGCCATACTTGATTTCATCCAGAAAAACGCGGAGCCGGACACTGCGTTCAGCAAACTTCTCACATCAGAAGTGGAAATCCTGAAAGCGGCGCCGGACGACTATCTCCTTCACGAACACCTGGAGGAAACCAATGTCCCCTTCTACTTCAAGGACTTCATGGCGGTCGCCCACAGACATGGCTTGAACTATGTAGGCGAGTCCCACATCGACGAGATGATGCCACATTTCATGGGCCCCGAAGTCATGCGCGCCCTAGAGACTATTTCAGGCGGAAACATCCTCCTTATGGAGCAATACATCGACTTCTTCCGCAACAGGCGTTTCCGTCGCACCATCCTCACCCTTGCCGAAAACACTCCCGCCCTGACCAGACACATTGAAGCCAATGTGCTCAAGCGTTTTCATCTTGCGAATTTCTTTCGGATTGAACCTCTTGGCGTGCCGCTTAACGAGGCCCGTGAGCAAACCTTTACAGATCCCGAGGGGAGAAACCTCAAGAGCAATGTGCCTGTGGTCCGCGCCGCGCTTTTGACTTTAGCCGAGGAATGGCCGGCGACATTGCGCTTTGATATTTGGCTCGAAAAAACCCGGGCAAAACTGGGTGGCCCACAAACAAACGACATCACCCTGCTTGATGAACTTCTGGTCAAAGGATTTTGCGGCGGCATGATTCGCCTTCGCTCAAGCCCGGTCAAAAAGGCAACTCTTCCGGACGACAAGCCAATCGCTTTTGCACCTGCGCGGATCCAGTCACTTGCCATGCAAAACGAGGCTACGACCTGCTGGCACAACACCATTCGCATCAACGATCTTCAAAGGGTCATGATTGGACTTCTGGATGGCAAAACCACCATGGAAGAGTTGATGGAGGCCATCATTCGAAAATGTCAATCCGGTGAATGGACATTGGGAAACCAAGGGCAACCGGTGACCGATGCCAACCAGATCCGGGCGCTTTTGGCACCGGCCCTTCCCATGGCACTGCTCGAACTCCAAAAGTCCGGCATTCTCATCGCGAAAGACTGATCCTCCGTGGCCAACGACACTCATCCCGCTGATTGCCTTACCGTTCCCGTGAATTTGGGAGAACGATCCTACAAAATTGTTCTCCCTGGAGCGGGTCACCCATGGCCCGGGGATTCCGCAACGGATTTCCCGACCCAGTCCCCGGGCGGATTGGCCCGATCCAGAAACAAAAGCGGACTTGCTTTCGTGGTGGCCGACCGGGGCGCGGCCCCGCACCTGGCCAGCCTTAAAGCCTCCCTGGAAAAAGCAGGCTACCGGGTCGAATCGACCATTCTCGATCCGGGCGAGGGTCAAAAGTCACTGACGGTGGCCGCCTCGCTTTATGAAAAACTTCTCGACCTCAAAGCCGATCGCAAAACTCTCCTGGCGGCCCTTGGGGGCGGCGTGACGGGTGACCTGACTGGATATGTCGCGGCGACCTATCTCCGTGGACTTCCTTTTCTCATGGTGCCCACGACCCTTTTGAGCATGGTCGACAGCTCCGTCGGCGGGAAAACCGGGGTCAACCTGTCCCGAGGCAAGAACCTGGTCGGGTGCTTTCACCAGCCGGTTGGCGTCTGGATCGACATCGGCACCCTCAAGACCCTCCCCGATCGAGAATTTCGCAGCGGCTTGGCTGAGGTCGTCAAATATGGCATGATTATGGATGCTCCCTTTCTCGAAATCCTCGAACAAAATGTAGCTCCACTTATGGCCCGGGATCCGGCGATTCTTGGCCCGGTGGTGGCCCGTTGTTGTGAACTCAAGGCGGATGTCGTCTCCAAGGATGAACGCGAGGAGACCGGTCTGCGCGCCATACTCAACTACGGCCACACCTTTGCCCATGCGTACGAAACCGTCGCGGGCTACGGCGCCTGGCTTCATGGCGAGGCGGTTTCCGCCGGGATG
>Ga0114972_10000605_pt1 | contig 26671 bp, 34 predicted proteins | sample M_140807_EF_Meta_FD_87354 | JGI IMG/M metagenome (GOLD analysis project Ga0114972, IMG submission 87354) | Freshwater microbial communities from Lake Montjoie, Canada to study carbon cycling - M_140807_EF_MetaG | ecosystem: Environmental > Aquatic > Freshwater > Lake | place: Lake Montjoie...
GTGGTCTTCGATCGCGGCGGCAACCTGTACCACGGAAGGGTGAAAGCCCTCGCCGACGCCGCCCGGGAAGCGGGCCTTCAGTTCTGATCCTGCTCTCACCATGACCGAAACCAACGACCAGACTCAATTCAGCGACATTCCGGGCGCCGCTGACGTTCCTGCCGCGTCCGAGGGCCAGCAGGAACGCCGTGGCGGCGGCCGGGGCGAGGGCAAGGGTGACCGCCGCGGCGGCGGCCGTGGCCGTGACCGTGACAATCGCCGCGGTCAGGAGCGTGATTCCGAGTGGCAGGAGCGCGTGGTCCAGATCCGCAGGGTTTCCAAGACTGTGAAGGGCGGTAAGAAGATGAGCTTCCGCGCCATCGTCGTTGTCGGCAACGAGCGGGGACAGGTCGGCGTTGGTGTCGGCAAGGCCGGCGATGTGATCGGTGCAGTGCGCAAAGGTGTCGCCGACGGCAAAAAGCACCTTGTGAAGGTCCCCCTCACCCGCAACAACTCCATTCCGACCCTCAGCAATGGTCGCGATGGAGCTGCCAGCGTTCTGATCCGCCCTGCAGCGCCTGGTACTGGTGTGATTGCAGGCGGTTCGATCCGCACCGTTCTTGAGCTTGCCGGGATCAAGAACGTTCTCGCAAAACGTCTAGGTTCCAAGACCCCTCTCAACAACGCCCGCGCCGCGATGGTGGCTCTGGCCGCCCTTCGAACCCACAAGGAGACCGCCAAGGAGCGGGGTATCTCCCTTGAGCAGATCTACTCCTGAGGTCACGATGACATTCCAACTCGACAACCTGAAACCGCAGGCCGGTGCCCGCCGCCGCAAGACCCGTAAGGGTCGCGGTATTGCTGCAGGTCAGGGGGCAAGCTGCGGTTTCGGTATGCGTGGTCAGAAGTCCCGCTCCGGCCGCCCCACCCGACCTGGATTCGAAGGGGGCCAGATGCCCCTCTACCGGAGGATTCCCAAGCTCAAACATTTTCCTCTGGTCAACCCCACCAGCTACACTGTCATCAATGTTGGCAAGTTGTCTGGCCTCAAGCCCGGCTCCACGGTTGACCTTGATTCTCTGGTCAAGGACGGCATCGTGACCAGTCCCAAGCAACCGCTCAAGGTGCTAGGCAATGGCGATCTCTCAATCAAACTCACGGTCCGTGCTGCTGCCTTCACGGCTAGTGCTCGCACCAAGATTGAAGCCGCAGGTGGCAGTTGCGAGATCCTCGACTGAGGCCGTGCTTCTTTCCCTTCGTTAGGGTCTGAGCCGTCCGTTGGTGCCTTCGGGGCCAACGGACGGCTTCTTTTGGTTTCTTCCCACCTCTTTCCTCGCACCCTTCCGTCATGGTCGTCAGCCGGGGGCGCAATCCGAGCGCTGCTGAAATCCTGAGTCAATTGGTCCAGTCCAAGGGGCTGCGCGATCGGGTGCTGATCACCCTGGGCCTTCTGCTCATTGTGCGCCTTGGGATTTATGTGCCTGTGCCCGGCATTGATCGGGTTGCTTTTCAGGCTTTTATTCAAAGGGGAGGGCAGCTTCTCGGTTTCCTTGACATCTTTACTGGGGGAGGTCTCTCCACCGTCGGGGTGTTTGCTCTGGGCATCCTTCCCTTCATCAATGCTTCGATTATTCTTCAACTTCTCACGGCAGCGCTTCCTCAGCTTGAGGATCTTCAGAAGAATGAGGGTGAGGCAGGTCGTCGCAAAATTGCCCAGATCACTCGCTATGTAGCCCTTGGCTGGGGCATTCTGCAGAGCACTGTGTTTGCCTTGATTCTCAAGCAATACGCTTTACCTGGTTTGCCCGACTGGTTATTTGTTGTCCAGACTGTACTCGCTCTAGTCACTGGATCGATGGTGGTCATGTGGATTAGTGAGGTGATCACTGAGCGCGGGATCGGTCAGGGTGCATCGTTGGTTATCTTCATCAATATCGTCGCCACCCTTCCCAAAGCTCTCGGATCCACCATCGAGTTGGCCCAAAGCGGCGACCGCAGCACTGTCACCGGCATTGTGATCCTTCTGCTTGTGTTTCTTCTGACGATCCTTGGAATTATTGTTGTGCAGGAGGGTAATCGGCGCATTCCAATCGTCAGCGCAAAGCGCCAAGTCGGTGGCGCAGGTCTGCTCAACGCACGCCAGAGTTACCTGCCTCTGAAGCTGAACGCTGGAGGGGTCATGCCCATCATTTTTGCCTCGGCGGTCGTCTTTCTACCGCTTACTATTGCCAATTTCACCAAGAATCCTCTGCTTATCCGCCTCGCCGGTTATCTCAGCCCGAATAGCAGCACCCCTTGGCTTTACGCTCTTCTGTTTTTCACGTTGATCCTTGGCTTTTCGTATTTTTATTCATCGCTCACCGTCAACCCTGTTGATATCGCTACCAACCTCAAGCGAAGTGGAGTTGCCATTCCCGGTGTTCGCCCGGGTTCCGCAACTGCTGAATATCTTCTCGGCGTTCAGAATAGGCTCACCCTACTTGGCGCACTATTCCTAGGTGCCGTAGCCATCATTCCATCAGCTGTTGAAGGGGCCATCCAGGTGCGCACTTTCCAGGGGCTTGGTGCAACTTCCTTGTTGATCCTCGTCGGTGTCGCCATTGACACGGCCAAGCAGGTTCAGACCTATGTGATCTCTCAGCGCTACGAGGGCATGGTGCGCCAGTAGTTCACTGGAATCAAACCCATAACCCTGTTTCTGCCAGCTCCCCGCTCTGTCAATTCTCCCCACCCTTTCACAGCGGTACCTCGGCCAGGTTCCAACCAAAGACACATCGTCCCTGTTTGGGTTTTCCTTTTTTCTCCCGCCATGAAACAACGACTTCTCTTCCTTGGTCCTCCGGGGGCCGGCAAGGGCACTCAGGCCCAACGTCTCGCGCTGCGCGAGGGGCTTCTCCATCTATCGACTGGCGATCTGCTCCGAGCCGAGGTGCACGCCGGCACTCCTTTAGGCCAGGAAGCGCAGGCGGTGATGGCCCGAGGTGAGTTGGTCAGCGACGCCCTGGTCCTCGCGATCGTGCGGAGTCGGCTTGAGCAGCACAGTGGGGGGTGGTTGCTGGACGGCTTCCCTCGCAATCTCGCCCAAGCGGAGGCTCTTGACCAGCTCCTTGCCAGCCTCAACCAACGCATCGAGAAGGTTGTTCTGCTCGAAGTCGACGACGCGGTCTTGATCCAGCGGCTGCTTGGGCGTGGGCGCTCTGACGACAACGCTGTTGTGATTGCAAACCGTTTGGTCGTCTACCGCGACCAAACCGCCCCCCTGATCGCCCACTACGAAGGCCTCGGTCTCCTCAGTCGCCTCGACGCCGCTGGCAGCATCGAGGAGATTGACACTCGCCTGGCCTCCCTGCTGGTTGACTGATGTGATAAGGTAGCTGTTTGCAATTTCGGAGAGCACAACGCCCATGAAGGTGCGTGCCTCAGTCAAGAAAATGTGCGACAAGTGCCGGGTGATCCGTCGCCACGGCCGGGTGATGGTCATCTGCACCAACCCAAAGCACAAACAGCGCCAGGGCTGAGCCTGGCTTTCACGCCCCCGCCGTCGGGGGTATCCGACCCAAGGGTTCCCGTGAACCTGCAGGTCAAACCCAACCCCTTTGAACGTTTCCTGACGTGGCTCGGATTGCCGGTGTCGACATCCCTCGCGATAAGAGGGTCGAGATTTCTCTCACTTACGTGTACGGGATCGGGCTCACCCGGGCCCGCAAGATCCTTGCTAAGGCTGGGGTCAGCCCTGACATCAGGGTCAAGGACCTCAGCGATGGTGATGTGCAGAAGCTGCGCGGAGCCGCTGATTCCTTCACCCTTGAAGGCGACCTGAGGCGTGAGGAGGGCATGGCCCTCAAGCGCCTCCAGGACATTGGTTGCGTTCGGGGTCGTCGCCATCGCATGGGCCTCCCTGTGCGAGGTCAGCGCACCCGTACCAATGCGCGTACCCGTCGCGGTGCCCGTAAAACCGTGGCCGGCAAGAAGAAGTAAGGCCTTTTGCGCCAAGGCCCTGCCGCCATCCTCGGCGTCACCAGGGTCTCCCCAGTTCCCTGATCACCTCCCCGCCTTCGCGGGTCTTTCCCTATGGCGAAGCCAGCCAAGAAATCCGGCCCCAAGAAGGCCAAGCGCAACGTCCCCAACGGCGTGGCCCACATCCAGAGCACCTTCAACAACACGATCGTGTCGATTACCGACACGGCTGGCGAGGTGATCAGTTGGTCGTCGGCTGGAGCCAGTGGCTTCAAGGGCGCTCGAAAGGGCACTCCTTTCGCCGCCCAGACCGCTGCCGAAGCTGCGGCTCGTCGAGCTCTTGAGCAGGGCATGCGTCAGATCGAAGTGTTGGTCCGTGGCCCTGGGTCTGGCCGTGAAACCGCCATACGTGCCCTGCAGGTGGCAGGTCTCGAGATCACCCTGATCCGCGATGTCACCCCGCTTCCCCACAACGGCTGCCGACGGCCCAAGCGTCGCCGCGTGTGATCGCGGCTCCGAACCTGTACACCACTCCGTTTCTCCAGACCGTGCTGCAATACCAGATCGATCGGGTCGACCACCAGGTGGCCGTTGACCGTTCCCAGACCGGTGTGTTCGTGATCGGTCCCCTGGATCGCGGGCAGGCCACCACCCTGGGCAATGCTCTTCGTCGTGTTTTAATCGGGGGCCTTGAAGGCAGTGCCATCACCGCCGTGCGTATCTCAGGCGTCAACCATGAGTACGCCACAGTGCCGGGTGTCAGGGAAGACGTGCTCGACATTTTGCTGAATTGCAAGTCCGTGCCCGTCAACAGCCGCAGCCGTGACCTTGAAATTGGTCGGCTTGTGATCAACGGCCCCGCGACGGTCACGGCTTCCGATCTTCAGTTTTCATCCCAGGTTCAGGTGATCGACGCCGATCGCCCGATTGCCACCGTGGCTGAGGGCCACAGCTTGGAGATGGAGGTTCATGTTGAACGGGGTATCGGTTACCGGCCGGTCGATCGTCACAACGAGGACACCAGTGCCATTGATCTGCTTCAGATCGATGCTGTGTTCATGCCTGTGCGACGCGTCAATTACAGCGTTGACGAGACGGCCGTGGGTGAAGGCGGTTCGGCCCGTGAGCGGCTTCGGCTTGAGATTGAGACCAACGGCAGTATCACCCCGGATGATGCCATGGCTCAGGCGGCCAATCAATTAATTGGTCTTTTCCAGCCCCTGGCTACCCTCACCATGACCGAAGAGCCGGGCCTTGAGCCCGAGCCTTCGGCAGAGGCTCAGATTCCCCTGGAAGAACTGAATCTCTCGGTTCGTGCTTACAACTGCCTCAAGCGTGCTCAGGTCAACTCCGTGTCTGATCTGATGGGTTTTAGCTATGAGGATCTGCTCGAGATCAAGAACTTCGGGTCCAAATCGGCCGATGAAGTGATCGAAGCGCTCGAGCGCATCGGCATCTCTCTCCCCCAAAGCCGTACCAGCGCCTGAGGGCGATTTCTCCTTACCTCGCGACACGCACCCGAATCCGACCATGCGACACCAGTGCCGCGTCCCCCTGCTGGGACGCCCCGCCGACCAACGCAAAGCCCTGTTGCGTGGCCTCACCACCCAGTTGATCCGCGAAGGCAGGGTCACCACCACCAAGGCCCGGGCCAAGGCCCTTCGTGATGAAGCTGAGCGCATGATCACCCTGGCAAAGGAGGGCAGTCTGGCCTCCCGCCGACGGGCCATTGGCTACATCTACGACAAGCAACTGGTTCACGCTCTGTTTGACAAGGCTCAAGACCGTTACGGTGAACGCAACGGTGGCTACACCCGCATCATCCGCACGGTGCGGCGTCGTGGTGACAACGCCGAGATGGCCATCATCGAACTGGTCTGAACCAGTTCTGAGCACTTGGACCCATCTGCCCAGCCCGCTCCGGCTTCTGACCAGCCGGCGGGCTTCCGGCGTGTTGCCCTCTGCTTGCAGTACGACGGCACCCTGTTTCATGGCTGGCAGCGTCAGTCAGAGCTTGTCAGCGTCCAGGAGACCCTGGAGCAGGCCATTGGGGGGCTTGACCCCTATCGACCGACCCGGGCTGTGGCGGCAGGTCGCACCGATACCGGCGTCCATGCCTCTGGACAGGTTGTTCATTTCGACTGCGCAGGGCCGATTCCAGCCCAGCGTTGGGTCCGAGCCCTGAATGGCCGATTGCCATCGACCGTGCGGATCCGTGCGGCTGCGGAAGTGCCTCCCACCTGGCATGCCTGTTTTTCGGCAACGTATCGCCGCTATCGCTACACGATCTACAACGGCAGGACTCCCAATCTCTTCCTGGCCCCCTGGTCCTGGCACCGTTACCAGCTGTCCCTGAACGAGGGTCTGATGGCAGAAGCCTTGGCCGCCCTCATCGGAGAGCACGATTTTGCCGCCTTTCAGCGTGCTGGCAGTCGTCGTGCCCACGCCCGCACCACCATCCAGGCGGTGGACCTACGGCGACAGGGTGACTTGGTGGTGACCGAATTGCAGGCCAGCGGTTTTCTCTACGGCATGGTGCGCCTGGTGATGGGACAACTCGTGGCGGTGGGCGAGGGTCGCCTGAGTCCTTCCGCTTTTGTGGAACGTTGGCGCCAGCGGGCCCGGAATGAGGTGAAGGAAGCCGCACCACCCCACGGTCTTTGCCTTCTCCGGGTTGGCTATCCCGAGCCTGTCTTCCCTAGGTTGGCCTGGTACGATGGTCAACCGCAGTTTCGGCTGGAATTCAGCGATCCCCCCCCGACTTGGTCCCCGGGTTCATCAGGAGCCCGGCACCACTGACAGAGGTTTTCGCTGATGCCTCCGATCCACACCTGGGCTCATCTGAGGGCCCTGGTTCTGGCTCCTGCCCGTGTACAGCCTCGTCTTTGTCCTGCTGGATCCTCTGCGGATGGTCCATTCGGGTCTAGCAGGCTGCTTCAAGGGCGATGGGGGCCAGCGCTGTAGGGTCAACTCAGGCCCATCGGGCATCTGTCCGTCCGAAGCTCTCCCAGGCTGCTCCCAGCGAGCCGCTGCCCCAACCAGGCGCAATGAACAAGACAACCCTGCCTTCCCTCGCTTCCCTCGACCGCCAGTGGTACGTGGTTGATGCGGCGGACCAGACCCTCGGCCGGCTGGCCAGTGAGGTGGCCCAAGTGCTGCGTGGCAAGAACAAACCCACCTACACCCCCCATCTCGACACCGGCGATTTCGTGGTGGTGATCAACGCCGAGAAGGTGCGGGTCAGCGGCAACAAGGCCACTGACAAGCTCTACCGCCGCCACTCTGGTCGTCCGGGCGGCATGAAGTCTGAAACCTTCGCCCACCTCCAAGCACGTCTTCCCGAGCGGATCATCGAGACCGCCATCAAAGGCATGCTTCCTCACAACGCCCTGGGACGTCAGCTGTTCCGAAAGCTCAAGGTCTACAAAGGCGCTGAGCACCCCCACGCCGCCCAACAGCCCCAGCCTCTCGCCCTCGATCCCGCCTCTTCCGCAGTTCAATGACCAGCACCTCCAATCGCGTTGTTTACTGGGGAACCGGTCGTCGTAAGACCGCTGTAGCCCGTGTCCGGGTTGTGCCTGGCAGCGGCTCCGTGACGATCAATGGCCGTCCTGGCGACAACTACCTCAACTACAACCCCGTTTATCTCGCGGCGGTCAAGGCTCCCCTCCAAACCCTTGGTCTTGAGGGTCAGTACGACCTCCTCGTCAATGTGCGGGGCGGTGGACTCACCGGACAGGCTGACGCCATCAAGCAGGGAGCGGCCCGGGCCCTCTGTGATCTTTCTCCGGACAACCGCAAGCCCCTCAAGGTGGAAGGCCATCTGAGCCGTGATCCTCGCGCAAAGGAACGTCGCAAGTACGGCTTGAAGAAGGCCCGCAAGGCTCCCCAGTTCTCCAAGCGCTGATCCCAGCTGCTTTCTCATTCTTATTTGTCGCCATGCCCAAGTCCGACATTCATCCCACCTGGTATCCCGATGCCAAGGTGATCTGCAACGGTGAGGTGGTGATGACCACCGGTTCCACTCAGCCCGAGATCCACGTTGATGTGTGGAGTGGCAACCATCCCTTCTATACCGGCACCCAGAAAATCCTGGATACCGAAGGACGCGTCGACCGCTTCATGCGCAAGTACGGGATGGGTGGGGCCGACTCCGCTTCGTCGGCCAAGAAGACCCCCCAGCCGAGTGCCCCTGCGGTTACAGCATCCAGTGAAACAGTCGCCGCCGAGTCCTGATCCTCGACCTTGACTTGATGGCCTGTTTGCTCCCAGGCAGCATCACAGACAGTGCCGGAGCGCAGCACCCAGGCCGGATGCCCAACAGCATCCGGCTTTTCTTTTGGCAGTTCCGCGTGGCGTCGCTGTTCTGCCGTCATGCCCCAGCGTCGCACCAGAAGCCATGGATCCTGCACTCCTGAAGGAGCGCCTCGCTACCGCCACTCGCACGTTCGCGACCCTGGAACGTCAACTGGCGGACCCTGCCGTGGCCTCCGATCCGGCCAGGCTCCAGTCCATCGCCCGGGAGCACTCCCGCCTTGAACCCCTCGTTCAGGACTTCAGTGAGCTGGAGCGTCTGGAGCAGGAGCGGGACGCAACCGCGTTGCTTCTCAAGGAGCAGCGGGGCGATCCCGATGGGGCCGAATTGGCCGAGCTCGCTGCCCAGGAACTGGCCTTCCTGGAGGAGCGCATCGAAGCGTTGCGACGCAGCCTCACCCTGGCGTTGTTGCCCTCAGATCCCCGCGATGAACGCAGCGTGATGCTGGAAATTCGTGCGGGCGCAGGTGGTGATGAAGCCTGCCTGTGGGCCGGCGACCTGGCCCGGATGTATGAACGCTTTGGCCAGGCCTGCGGTTGGCGCGTGCAACCCCTCTCCGCCTCGGAGGCAGAGTTGGGGGGATTCCGGGAGTTGATCCTGGCGATCGAGGGTGAGGGGGTCTACAGCCGGCTCAAGTTCGAGGCTGGCGTACATCGAGTGCAGCGGGTGCCTGCCACCGAATCCCAGGGCCGGGTCCATACCTCCACGGCTACGGTCGCGGTGATGCCCGAAGCAGACCCGGTGGAGGTTCTCATTGACCCCGCTGATCTGGAGATCGGCACCGCCGCTCCGGCGGGGCCGGTGGCCAGAATGTGAACAAGGTGGAAACGGCTGTGGACCTGCTCCACAAACCCACCGGAATCCGCGTGTTCTGTACTCAGGAACGTTCCCAGCTGCAGAACCGGGAGCGGGCTCTTGAGATCCTTCGGGCCAAGCTTTATGACCGCCAGCTCGCTGCTGCTGCTGCCGAGGAGCGCTCGACCCGTCGCTCCCAAGTGGGCACTGGTGACCGCAGCGAAAAGATTCGCACCTACAACGCCAAGGACAACCGGGTCACCGACCATCGTCTCGGGCGGAACTTTTCCCTTGAACCGGTCCTAAATGGCGAACTGGAACCGCTGGTGAGTGCCTGCGTGGCGGCTGAGCAGAATCGGATGCTGGAGGATCTGGCGATTCAGGCGGCAGGGGTTTGAATCAAACCGCTGTCTTCCACGTACTTCGCCCATTCTTGGTGCTGGCCGGCGCGGATCTGGCGGCTGGCCTCAAACCCCAGAGTGGCCGGCGGCCGCCGGGGCTCCCGCAGCAGGGGCATGCCTGCTTCCCTTGGCGTGCGGTTTGCCTTGCGCACGTTGCAAGGCAGGCAGGCGGTCGCCACGTTGTCCCAGCTGTCGCGGCCGCCTCGGCTGCGGGGCACCACATGGTCAATCGAGAGCATTTCACCGCCACGACCGCAGTACTGGCAGGTGTGGCTGTCGCGATGGAAGATGTTTCGCCGGGTAAGGGGAACCTGCCGATAGGGCACTCTCACGAACTGCCTGAGGCGAATCACCGTGGGAAGCGGAAGATCGGGTCGGATTTGATGGCTGACATCGTGCTCAAGACCCTCAGCTTTGCCCTTCAGCACCATCACCATGGCCCGCCGCCAGGTCGTGATGTTCAAGGGCTCGTAGGACGCATTGAGAACGAGAACGTGGCCCATGCCAACTTTCCCGGATAGGGGCGATGCTATCGGGGTTTAGTGCTGAGGTTTGGTGTCCCAGGACGCCATCACGAACCATTTCAGCCCCGCCACCCAACCCGATCCCTGAGGATCCCGCTGCGAACAAAATGGCTCGCTCCACCTTCACTCCAATGCCGGAGCCCCATGAAACGGGTCGCTCCCGCCAACGGGCCTGGGTGGAGGTGGATACCGGCGCCATCCTCCGAAATGCTCGTGCGATTCAGAGGTTGATCGGGGAACGCACGTCCCTGATGGCGGTGGTGAAGGCCGATGGGTATGGCCACGGTGCCGTGGCCGTGGCCACGGCCGCCCTCGCTGGCGGTGCGGCCAGCTTGGGGGTGGCCACCCTCGCTGAGGGCGTTGAGCTTCGCCGTTCAGGAATCGAAGCGCCCGTGTTGGTTCTGGGCAATCTCACCCAGGTCGAGGAGCTGCGCAGTTGTCTGCGGTGGGAGCTGATGCCCACGATCAGCAGCATGCGCGAGGCCCTCCTGTGTCAGAACCTTGCCTCGGGGAGCGGTCGGGCCATGCCATTGCAATTGAAGCTCGACACCGGCATGGCCCGACTGGGAGCCGACTGGGAGGAGGGCCCCAGGTTGGTGGCAGCGCTGAAGGAGCTCGATGCGATTGATCTGGTCGGCCTTTACTCCCATCTAGCCAACGCCGACGCCGACCCCGCCGAGGACGATGGCCTGACCAATCAGCAGCAGCAGCGCTTTGAACAGGTGCTCACCAGCCTGAGGGTGCAGGGACTCTCGGCAGGGTGTCGCCACCTCGCCAATTCCGCCGCGACCCTGCGCCATCGTCAGCATCATTTCGACATGGTGCGGGTTGGCCTGGCCCTCTACGGCCATCCTCCGGCCCGTCACCTTGACAACCGGGTGCCACTGGAGCCTGCCTTGCAGGTGCATGCCCGGGTGACCCTGGTGCGCTCGGTCGCGGCGGGTGTGGGGGTGAGCTACGGGCACCGTTTCCGCACCACAGCCCCCACCCGCCTGGCCGTGGTGGCGATCGGGTATGCCGATGGGGTGCCGCGCCAGCTCTCCAACCGGATGGAGGTGCTCTTCAATGGGCAGCGACTCCCCCAGGTGGGTGCCATCACCATGGATCAGCTGGTAATAGACGCCACCGCAGCCCCAGGGCTGGAGATTGGCAGTGTGGTGACCCTTCTCGGCAGCCAGGGCCAGCAGCGCATTACCCCAGCCGACTGGAGCGATCGCTGCGACACCATCCCCTGGGAGGTGCTGTGTGGGTTCAAGCGGCGCTTGCCGAGGCTGGAGTGCTTGGAAGAGCAGGGCCCTGGCCCCGACCTGCCCAGGGAATCTCCAGGGCAGGCAGGCTTACCGACCGGACCCTGATAAGCTCTCAGAGCCGCTGGAGAGGTGGCTGAGTGGTTGAAAGCGGCTCCCTGCTAAGGAGTTACAGGAGGCAACTTCTGTCGAGGGTTCGAATCCCTCCCTCTCCGTTTCGGACGGCTATCGCCTCCGTCCCCATTGAATGACCCCATCGAGGGTTTTGTTTTAGTCCGCTGAGCTTGATTCCATTTTTGGGCTCAACTGGTCATGAGAATGGCTCTGTTGCCAGTCAATTCCCCAATTGACTGGCTTGTAGTCGGGCAGTGATCGCCGGCAGAAGGGTGGTATCGGCCGCACATCGCCGTCCCTCGCTGAATACCACCAACAGAAACGGATCGATCCCTGGGTTTTCCACATAGGCCGCGTCATGGCGGGCCTGGCTCATCCAGCCCGCCTTGCTCCAGAGCTGGGCATTTTTGGGCAACCCATCTCCGAGAAAGCCGTCCACCTGATTCTCCGGATCGGCGGCCCTCTGCGTCGGATCCAGGGAGCGTGCCAGCACCTGGCGCATGCGTTCGCAGGCCGGTGGGGAGACCAGGGACCCCGCGATCACAGCTTGCAGCATCCGGGCGGTGAGGTCCGTGGTCAGGCGGTTGCGGTTCTCGAGATCCGCTCCGTAGAACTGGCGCTCACGCCCGTAGGGCCCGTCTCCCCACGTTTTTTGGCAAGCATTGCATCCTTCCCATTCGGGCCAGCGCAGGGAACTCAGCCAATCGTTCACGAGGCGGCGTTGGCGGGCCCATTGATTCAGGCGGTCAGTTGCCAGGCAAGGACCGCTGCGGGTGCCGCTGAGCAGGTCCACCACCAGGGAGGTGGCGTCATTGCTGGAGTCGCGGATCATGTCGGCCAGGGCCCGCCGCAGCTCCGGATCGTCTTCGATCAGACGACGCTGTAGCCAGGCTTCCGCCGCCACCAGATACACCAGCTTCACCACACTGGCGGGGTAGCGCGGTCGATTGCCCGCCCAGCTGGATCCCGCCACCGGCATAGCCGAGATCTCAGCGCTGCTCAGGTTCGCGGCCCGATCCCGCAGCGACTGGGGATAGCGCAGCCAGGTGATCGAGAGCTGATCCGCCAGTCCCGGGCGCCCTTCCCCCTCCAGCTCCTTCACCAGGTTGACCAGGGTCTGGTCCATGGCCGGATCCGGGATGTAGAACGCCATCACCTCAGGCCGATGCAATGGCGACATTAGGAAGCCTCGTTCCTGCAGCCTGGCGCCTGCAAGCTCCCCTTGATGCCTACAGCCATTCCAGGGGGATGGGGCTCGCCACCCAGGTGGCTGCGGGGCGTCACCTGCGGGTGCTGGATCAAAGCGGACCGCGCCTGCGGGTGCGTCTCCATGAGGATGGTTATCCCTGTTGGCTTGATCCAGAGGATCTTGAGCGAGCCGGCTGTCCGGCGGTTCTCCCTGCGCTGCCCCGTCTGGATCGGGCAGCGATTGCGGCCCGCCTGGCGGATGTCCTCGCCTTTGGGGAAGCTGCCCGCCTACGGCCGAACCACTACCTCTGGGGAGGCACCCTTGGCCCCGATTTGGACTGCTCCGGGCTGGTGCAGACCGCATTCGCCGCCTCAGGCATCTGGCTGCCACGAGATGCCTACCTGCAGGAACACTTCTGCCGGCCCGTGGCGGTTCAGATCGGGGAAACGCGCCTGCTGGAACCGGGTGATCTGCTGTTCTTCGGAACCGCGCGGCGGTGCACCCATGTGGGACTGCACCTAGGCGGTGGGCGCTATCTGCACAGTTCCGGCCTAGAGCACGGCCGCAACGGGATCGGCATCGACGATCTGAATCCCCGCAACACCGATCCGGTGGCCTGTCACTACCGGGCCGAACTGCGGGGTGCTGGCCGCGTGATGCACAGTCACGATGGCAGTCCTCTGCCGACCTGAACCGATCCAGGTTGGCCGGGAGCCGGTTCGGCACCGGGGGCCAGGAGCGGGTTGAGTACGGTGACGGACCTTCATCTGTCTAGCGGCCATGGCCGAGTCTGCCGCGACCTCCAGCTCCACCGGTTCCCTGGTTCAGCCTGGTTTTGTGGCGGGTGGCTTCGCTGGGCAAGTGCTTCCTGAACCGATTGGAGCCTCCACCCCTTCATCCGGGGCAATCGATCTTTCGGTTGTGGTTCCCCTGTACAACGAAGAGGGAAGCCTGCCCCACCTGATCGAGCAGTTGCTGCAGGCGTTGCGGCCCCTGCCCATGCGATTTGAGCTCGTGCTGGTCGACGACGGTTCCCGTGATGGCACACCGGCTCTGCTGCGCGATCAGGCCGAACGGGTGCCGGAACTGGTCGCCGTGTTGCTGCGCCGGAACTATGGACAGACCGCCGCCATGGCGGCGGGTTTTGACGCTAGTCAGGGGGATGTGATCGTGACCCTCGATGGGGACCTTCAGAACGATCCTGCCGACATCCCCCTGCTGCTGCAGCGGTTGCAGGAGGGCAACTTCGATCTGGTGAGCGGCTGGCGACACCAGAGGCAGGATGCGGCTGTGAGTCGCCTGCTCCCTTCCCTGCTGGCCAACAAGTTGATCGGAAGGGTCACCGGGGTGAAATTGCACGATTACGGCTGTTCCCTGAAGGCCTACCGCCGTGAGCTGGTGAGCGATATGAACCTCTATGGCGAGTTGCATCGTTTTCTGCCCGCCCTGGCGTTCATCGAAGGGGCCCGGATCGGTGAAGTGCAGGTGAATCACCATGCCCGCCGCTACGGCAAGAGCAAATACGGCATTGACCGCACCTTCCGGGTGCTGATGGACTTGTTGACGGTCTGGTTCATGAAGCGGTTCCTGACCCGTCCGATGCACGGCTTCGGTTTCGTCGGGCTGATCTGTCTCGCACTGGGGCTGGCGACCGGCCTCTGGCTCGTGGCCCAGAAGCTTCTGCTGGGAACCGATATCGGCAATCGGCCCCTGTTGCTTCTTGCGGTTCTCGCGATTCTCAGCGGTGTGCAGCTGTTCTGTTTTGGCCTGCTCGGGGAGCTGCAGATGCGCACCTATCACGAAAGCCAGGGCCGGCCGATCTACCGCGTTCGGGCCACTCTTCGCGGCAGCGGCTGAACTTCTGGCGGCGGGGTGGGACCTGGTCGCCCTCGGAAGCGCTCGATGGCAGCCGCCGCTTCGCGCACGACGGCAGGGTCGGGGTCGCGGAGCGCTTGGCGTAGGAGAGGCAGAGTGCAGCGGTCGCCCCAGTGGCGTGCGGCCTGGATGGCGGCCAGCCTGGCGGGACCGGCCTGGCGGTAGCGGGCCCGTAGCTCGCTGTTGAAGCGATGGCGTTGGAGTCCGTCGCGGCCAGGGGGCCGAAGCTCAGCCGATCCCGCTGGCGTTTCCCAGGCGAAGCTCCGCTCCGGGGTCGCGTCTGTGGGTTGCAGGGACGCCCCGGCTGCGGTCGGCTGGCCCAGCCCCCGGCCGGAGTTCGTTTGGTCGGACGAGAAGCCGCCGCGCGCGCGATCCAGGCCTCCTCCACCCTGAACCAGGGCGATCTGGGCACGGTTGAGGGCGGCGACAGCGCTGGTGTCCACATCTCTGACCAGGGGAACCCGGCGGCGACCCAGCATCCAGGTGATCGCCAGCAGGGCAGCAGCAAGGGCGGCGGCGTAGGAGGCGGGCATGGAGCGACAGGCTGAACTTTTATGTCGCCCCCTGCGGCAGCAGCAGGTGCCTTCCGGGGGGTTTCCGTACAGTATCGGCGGTTGTACGTGGCCTAAGCCATGACTGGAGAATTCGCTGCCGCCTGGTTGCCCTCGGTGCTGGTTCCTCTTGTGGGAATCATGGGGCCCGCCGTGGCCATGGCCCTGCTCTTCAACGTGATCGAAGCCCGCGACTGAGCTTCCTGCCTCCATCGCATTTGCTGACCGGGCCCCTGGGCCGCTCCCCCCGCACCATCCCGACACCATGACCGTGACCCCCGTGGCCGACCCGACCGTCGGCAATCTGGCCACCCCCGTCAACAGCAGCTACTTCACCAAGGCGTTTCTGAACGCTCTTCCCGCTTATCGCCCCTCCCTCTCCCCCAACCGCCGGGGTCTCGAGGTGGGCATGGCTCACGGCTTCTTCCTGTTCGGCCCGTTTGCCATCACCGGTCCGCTGCGTCTCACCGAGTACGGAAGCACGGCCGGTCTGCTGGCCACGATCGGTCTGGTGTCGATCCTCACGGTGTGCCTCTCGATCTATGGCACCGCTGGGAATGGTCCCAACGTGCAGCCCCCGGACGCCACCATCGACAATCCCCCCGCCGACCTGTTCACCAAGGCAGGCTGGGCGGAATTCGCCAGCGGATTCTGGCTCGGTGGCTGTGGCGGCGCGGCCTTCGCCTGGTTCCTCTGCAGCACCGCCATCGTTTCACCCTTGGTGAATATCGCCGGCGGCGTCTGGAGTGCCAATTGAGTTTTCCACACTGAGGCGATCAGAAACGCGGCGTCACATCCCGCCCCTGGCCAGCTTCACTGGTTCACCCCGTCCTTTCTGGACGGGGTTTTTTGTTGGTTGCCCCTTGGCCCCAATCGATCGGGATGAAAGCCGGCTAACGGATTTGAACCGATGGCCTTCGCTTTACAAAAGCGCTGCTCTACCACTGAGCTAAGCCGGCAACTGTCCCTTGCAGGAACTGACGAAGCCTACGGCCGTCTCGGCACCCACAGCACCAGTTGGGTGCGGCTCCGGCAACCGGTCTTCGCCAGCAGGCTGGAGATGTGGCTTTCCACGGTTCGCACGCTCAGATAGAGGGCTGCGGCGATCTCCCGGTTGCTGGCACCGCTGCCGAGCTCCTTGAGCACCCGTTGCTCGGCAGGGCTGATCGCCAATCCGGCGGCAGCTTTGCGGGAGGTCAAGGCATCTCTGGTCCGGTTGGCTTGAGATTTCCCTGCCTCGGTCAGGCGTGCTTGTGGTTCAAGCCTTAGATGGGTCAACCGAATGGCTTGGCCTCCACCGAAGCCTGCTCGGAAGCTGTCGAACTGGTTTTGGAAACATCGCCTGTCGAAACTTTGCCCTCGGCCCTCGGGGTCGCGGCTGCCTGATCGGCTGGTGACGGCCCTGGTTTTCCGTTCTCGCTGCTCTCGAGGATGGTTTGCCGGGCGCGGCGGATCGGGAGGTTCGCCACCAGTGCAGTCACCCGGTCCCCAGTTTCCAGGCTCACATCGCCGCTTTCCAGGTCGATTTCCACGTACTTCTGGACCACCTCGAGAATTTCGCGCCGCATCTGTTCCAGCAACTCCGGATTGAGGTCGCTGCGGTCGTGGGCCAGCACTAGTTGCAAGCGCTCCCGGGCCAGGGTTCCGCTGGGTTTTTCGCGGCCCAGCAGCCGTTGAAGGAAATCGATCAGGGTCATCGCCTCAGGATTTGCCGGTTTGACGCAACTTCGCCAGCAGCCGGGCCCGCAGACCACGCCGCTCCTTGGATGGATCGATCAGAGGCACACTTTCGCCCCGCAGCCGCCGTGCCACGTTCATGTATGCCTTGGCGGCGGGAGAGCCGGTGCCATTGAGGGTCAGCGGCTCGCCTCGATTGGTTGACACGATCACCTGTTCGTCCTCGACCACCAGGCCCACCAGAGGCAGAGCAAGGATCTCGGTCACATCGTCGACCGAGAGCATCTCCTGGTTGGCCACCATCTTCGGACGGACCCGGTTCAGCACCAGTTGCACTGGTTTGATCCCCTGGCTGTTGAGCAGCCCGATCACCCGGTCAGCGTCGCGGACAGCCGACATCTCCGGCGTGGTGATCACGATCGCCTCCCGGCAGGCGGCGGCGGCGTTCTTGAAGCCCTGTTCCACGCCGGCCGGACAATCGATCAGCACGTAATCGGCCCGCTCCGCCACCAGGTTGGCGATGGTCCTCATGTCCTCGGGGGTTAGCCACTCGAGCATGCGGGGGTTCCCAGCCGGCATCAGGGCCAGATTGGGCTCCTGCTTGTGCTTCACGAGGGCCTGCTCCAGCCGACAGCTGCCGGCCAGAACCTCCTGGGCGGTGTAGATGATCCGGTTCTCCAGCCCCAGCAGCAGGTCGAGGTTGCGCAGTCCGAAATCAGCGTCAAGCACCACCGTGCGCTCGCCGAGGCGCGCCAGGGCGATGCCGAGGTTGGCGGTGAGCGTGGTTTTCCCGACGCCGCCCTTACCGGAGCAGATCAGGATGATGCGAGCGGATGCTGGGGTCACGGCGTCCTGCGTGGTCGGTGCAGGTTAGGGCCCCTGGCTGCGGGCGTCTCGATTTCGAGCATCGTGCCCTCCACATGACGGCTTCGGGCTCCGTCGGCGGCATCGGCCGACACCGCCTCCCGATGCCGTGCCGACAGCTCCGGGTGGCTGCCGGGAGTGGTCTGGCCTAAAAAGAGACCGCCCTACGGCGTCTCGATGCTTGATTCCCGCCATGCCCACCAGAGGCTGCTGGTCATGCCCGAGGACGGGGCCGCCGTGGTGGTCGAGCTGATCGATGCCGCCAGGGAGCAGTTGCTGCTCAAGCAGTTCAAGCTCCAATCCGAACTGGTGATGGAAGCCCTGCTGCGCGCTCAGGCGCGGGGGGTGAAAGTGCGGGTGATGCTGAACCCCCACACTTCCGGAGGCGATCGCTGGAACGACGAAAGCTTTGCTCGTCTGAAGGGCGGCGGAATCGAGGTGGCCTGGACCCATGAAGCCTTTCCGGTCACCCACGAGAAGTCGATGGTGATTGATCGACAGGCAGCTCTGATTTCCACCTTTAATCTCGCGGACAAGTATTTCACTGAAACCCGTGATTACGGCATTGTTTCTGCCAATGCCGCTGTGGTGGAGCAGGTGATCGCTGGGTTTGAAGCCGATTGGCAACGACTTTTCTTCGAGCCTGATCTGAATATCGGTTTGGTCTGGAGCAGTTCCCATAGCCGCGGCCAGATGGCACGCATCATTGATGCCTCCAGCAAATCACTCTGGATTCAGCATCCCAAGTTCGTGGATGCCGTGATCCTTGATCGCATCATCAGTGCCCGGGAGCGGGGGGTGAAGGTGCGGTTGCTGTGCGGTGGCAAGCACGGCATCAGCGATTGGGATATTTATGACACCTTTGCATCGCTGCGGATCATGCACCGCTTCGGGGTGAAGGTGCGACGCCAGAAGCACATCAAGCTCCACGCCAAATTGATCCTGGTGGATGGCCTGTACGCCCAGACCGGTTCGATGAACATTGACCGCAGCGCCTTTGACCTGCGTCGCGAACTCGGTATTGAGAGCGACGCGCCGGAGGTGGTCGATCGGCTGCGACGCACCTTCCTGGCTGACTGGAAGCAGGCCAGCCGCTACGAGGCTCCCGATCCGCTCGATCCGAGCTTGCATGAGGCGGGCGAGTTGCCGCCCGATCCCCATTTCGTGCATGACTGAACGCCGCACCACCCCATCACCATCGACGGGGGCTGAGGAAACCGCCATGCATCCTCCGACGCCATCGCCGCCCCCCTCCCTGCGGGAGCTGTTCGTCGGGATGCTGCACGTGGCGTTTTCTGCCTTCGGCGGTGGCCTTTCGGCCTGGAGCCAGCGGATTGTGGTGGAGCAGCGTCGCTGGATGAGCAACGAGGAGTTTTTGACAGGCCTGACGGTGGCTCGCCTTTTTCCCGGGCCGAACCAGATCAACATGGCGGTGTACGTAGGGGCCTTCTTTCATGGGCTCAGGGGTGCTCTGGTTGCGCTGGCCGGAATGTTGCTGCTGCCCTTCACCCTGCTGATGGTTTTCGGGCTGGCTTACTTCTCGCTGCACACCCTTCCGGCGATCGATCGGGTGCTGGCGGGGGTGGTTGCCGCCGCCGCCGGCATGGCGCTCTCGATGGGATTCAAGATCCTTGGCCAGTACCGCCGTGATCCGGTGGCTCTGGTGCTGGCTGCAGCCACGCTGGTGGCGATGGAGGTCTTCCATGTGCGCCTGGTGCCTCTGGTGCTCGTGGCCGGCCCACTCGCCATGGCCTGGTATTGGCCCCGTGGCGGGCTGCCCAACCCCCCTCAAGCCTGAGCGCCGCCATCCCTCATCCCTTCATGGTCCTGACGTTGCCGCTGTTCCACCTGGTGCTTCAGGTCGTTGCCCCATCGGATCTGGCGTCGCTGGCCGCGGCTCTCCCGGGCGCCCTCTCCCATGGGTTGGTGGCCACCGCGTCCGCATCGGCTTCCGGTGCCGCCACGGCGGCTGCTGCAGTCAGTCAGGTGCCCCACTGCGACCCGGTTCGCCTCAACGACCTAGGCCATCTGGTCCAGGTGATGGGCACCTTCCTGGGGTTGTCGCTGTTTTCACTGGGGGGTGGCAACACCCTGCTGAGCGAGTACCACCACATCAGCGTTGAGCAGTTCTGCTGGCTTACTCCCTCCCAGTTCGCCGATGTTTATGCCCTGGCCGAGGCGGCCCCTGGCCCGAGTTCCATGCTCGTGGGATTGCTGGGCATGGGGGCGGGCTGGCCGGAAGGCCCTGGCTGGGCCTTGCTCAGCGCCTACGGGGCGGAGCTGGCCATCCTGCTGCCCTCCACCCTGCTGATGGTGGTGGCCTGTCTCCACTGGAACCGGATGAAGGATTCCCCCTGGCGCATTGCCTTCGAGCGGGGGCTGGGCCCAATCACCCTTGGCATCCTGTTCGCGGTCGGTCTCAAGATCCTCCGTACCGCTGACACCAACACCCCCGGGGTGATCGTGTCGTTGATGGTTTGCCTGTTGATGCTTCGCACCCGCCTGTCGCCGCTCTGGTTCATGGCTGTGGCCGGTCTGCTCGGAGGCCTGGGGGTGATCAACCGTTGAGACCCGGGCTTAGGCCGAACTCCCGAGCGCTTTGCCTTGGCTGATTGTCCTTCACTCGGCTCATCGCTCGCTCATTCGCTCAGGGGCCAGGCGGGACTGGCGGGTTCGATCCGGATCTCGCCAGCCTCGAGCCGAGCCTCCTCCGCCAACCCTTCCGGGGGTCTTTCCTGGGGCCCCCGCGCCACCGCATCGGCGATGCGGAGCTGCAGGGGCTGCAGCTGGAGGGCCACGATCCGCGCAGACCGGTCGCCCTGCCGTCCGGCGTGGGCCACCCCCCGCAGCCTTCCCCAGACCAGAACATGGCCATCGGCACTGATCCGTGCCCCGGGATTGAGGTCCCCCAGGAGCAGCACGGTCCCCTCAGACTGAAGGTGATCGCCGGAGCGCAGGGTGCCTCGATGCACCAGCAGGGCGGAATCCTGGGGGGGGGCGCTCGCCGGAGTGTTGCCACCATTCAGTCCTGGCGGCCGTTTGTCCATGGGGAAGAAGGAGCCATTCGCTCTCTCCCCTGGACGGGCCTGGGTTCCTTCAACCGGCCAGGCCGTGACTAGCCCCAGGGAGGCCGCGGCGACCAGCGTGCTGGGGCACGCCGCCACCACAGCCACCAGCGTCAGGTTCCTTGCCTTCAGGAGGCTGATCAGCTCCCTCAGGTCACCGGTGTGCAGAGGCCAGACTCCGCTCTCCAGAGTCAAGGGGCCCTGCACACTGGGCCAGCCCGCCAGTCCATAGCGGATCTCCTCAAGCGCCCCCACCGCATCCTCCGGAGACGGCAGACGCAGGAGGTGGTTGCTGGATCCCTGCGTCGCCGCGATCAATTCGGCGGCCATGGGGCGCTCCGTGGCGCGAAACCCGCGAAACCTAGGCCGTCTGCCGCCGTCCAGCAGCCGCCAGCCGCTCCTGCAGGCGCTGGGCTACCGCTTCGCCCACCTCAGCCGGGTGGATCAGCCAGGCCATCTCCAGCCGTTCGGTGAGGCTGCGCACGAGGGGGGAGCGCTGCTCCAGGGCCTGGAGACGCTGGCCATCCCAAAGCCTCAGCCCCCCCTTGTAGGCCAGATAGCCCAGGCTCTGACGCTGATGGAGGCCGCAGCATCCTTCCGCCAGCAGGCCTGCGCGCTCCGCCAGGCCCCGGGCTTCCGCCAGCAGTTCCAGACGCGCCTCCGAGCTCAGCTCCGCCACATCCACCGCCCGCAACAACTGGCGCTCCAGCAGCCGGCGACAGGGGTCGGCCAGTTCCGCCTCCCCTTCTTCGCTCCAGCGCAGCAGGTGGTACCCGGTCCGGAGGTCATCGTTGGCCAGAAAGCTCTCAAGACTCAGTCCAGTCGGCTCCCACAGCCAGCGGGCCATGGTGCTGTCGGCCCACACCCGCTGCGGTCCGAGGTCCCGGGCCACGCTGATCAACCGTTGCAGCAGCCAGTTGCACACCACGTTGAGCCGGTGGTTGTACACGGTCCGGTACATGAGGTGCCGCACCACCAGATAGTGCTCCACGGCCAGCAGTCCCTTGGGGTGCAGGGCCAGGGTTCCATCCGGGGCGAGGGTGAGGGCGGCCTGGATCCGCTCCAGGTCGAGCTGGCCGTAGCGGGTGCCCGTGCTGTAACTGTCCCGCAGCAGGTAGTCCATCCGGTCGCAGTCAAGCTGGCTGCTCACCAGGGCTGCGATGGCGGGGCTGACGTGGCGGCCATGTTCCAGCAGGTCAGCCACCTGGGTGGACAGCCCCGGCTCCTCGGCCTCCAGGCGGTCCCGCAGGGCGGGATGCTCTCGGATCAGGCGGCCTGACCATCCCTCGTGCCTCATCCCATACATCTCCTCCCCGGAATGGCTCAGCGGGCCGTGACCCACGTCATGGAGCAGGGCTGCTGCCAGCAGGCAGGAGCGGTGTCTGGCCAGTTCGGGGTGGATGCCTTCCAACTGCCGGAGGGACTGCCGGGCCAGGTGCAACACCCCAAGGGAGTGGGTGAAGCGGCTGGATTCAGCGCCGTGGAAGGTGAGAAAAGCTGGCCCGAGCTGGCGAATCCGTCGCAGGCGCTGGAATGGCGCGGTGTCGATCAGATCGATGGCGAGAGCCTCGGCCGGATCCTTGCGGTCAAGCCGGATCGCTCCATGCAGCGGATCGTGGTAGGTGCGCTGTCCCATCGCTTCAGCCTGCCGGAATCCGATCGACGCGGGGTTGGAGGCCCCTTCAGCCAGGATCGCGGCTTTCGAGTCGGGCGACCAGCAGCCGGGCAGCTTCGCTCAACCAACCATCGGCCTCCCCGCCGGGATCAAGGGGTTCGGGGGGGCTGAGGGGCTGATCAGGCGCGATACCCAGATTTTGGATGTCATGGCCGGCGGGGGTGAGGTAGCGGGCCACGGTCACGGCCAGTCCGCTGCCATCCCCCAGAGAGAGCAGGGTCTGGATGAGACCCTTGCCAAAAGTGCGGCTCCCCACCAGGGGTGAACGTCCACCATCCTGGAGGGCCCCGGCCAGGATTTCGCTGGCGCTGGCGGTGCCGCCGTTCACAAGAGTGAGCATTGGGCCGTTAAACAGGCGCCCGGAGTTGGCTAGCTGGAGGCTGGCGATCCCTCCCCGATCCTCCGTTTCCACAATGGCATCGCCATCAAGCAGTTCATCGGCCACCGCGACGCCGGCGGACACCAGCCCCCCGGAGTTGTTGCGCAGATCGAGGATCAGTCCTTCCATCGCCGCGCCGCCGTCTTCGCCTTTGAGAGCTTCCAGGGCCTCATGCACCAACTGGGGCACCGCTTCGCTGAATTGGGTGATGCGCAGGTAGCCGAGGGAGTGTCCGCCTTCCCGCAGACGGCGGTGACGCACGGGCTGCAGATCCACCTGGCGCCGCTTCAGCCGCACTTCCCGAACCGCGCCTCTCTCCTCAGCCTTCAGTGTGAGCAGCACCTCGCTGCCGGGTTCGCCTCGCAACCGCGCTGCCGTGGCTTCGAGCCCCATGGCGATCGCCGATCTCCCGTCCACCGTCACCACTTCCGTCCCGGAGGCGATACGAGCCTCCGCAGCCGGCGAGCCATCCAGGGGAGCGATCACCACAATCCGCTGACGTTCGCCGGGGCCCTCACCCCGCAGGGCCAGCTGCAGGCCTACGCCGCTTACGGTGCCGCGGGTGTTGGAGCGCAGGGCTCCGTAGTCGGCCGGTCGCAGCAGGCGGGTGTAAGGGTCTCCAATCGGGGCCAGCATGGCTTCGATTGCTGCGTAGGCCTGCTCGGAGCTTTCGATCGGCCGCTCCAGCGTTTTCTGTCGCAGGCGCCGCCATTGCACGGCTTCAAGCCGGGCTGGATCCACATAGCTCTGATTCACCAGGCGCCAGACCTCCACCACCTCCTGCTGGGCATCGTTGAGGGCCAGGACCGGTGCCGCAGAGCCCAACAGCAGGGCCGTGGTCAGCCCTGCCAGCGGGGTGATGGCCAGCAGAACACCCAGGACGAAGGCGGTCAGCGCTGTTGCAAAGGGTTGAGCCCGGCTGGGCCGGGGGGCCGGATCGCTCACGTCAGGGTCAGCACGATCGGTAGACTCTCGCAACCCGAGCCCCAAGGCCGCATGGCGAACGCGTCTCCCACCGCTCCGGACGGCAAGAATCCCGTCTACGACTGGTTCAACGAACGTCTGGAGATCCAGGCGATCGCCGACGATATTTCAACCAAGTACGTTCCGCCCCACGTCAACATCTTTTATTGCCTGGGCGGCATCACTCTGGTCTGCTTCCTGATCCAGTTCGCGACCGGCTTCGCGATGACCTTCTATTACAAGCCCACCGTGGCCGAGGCCTATGCCTCAGTCCAGTACCTCATGAGTGACGTCAGCTTTGGCTGGCTCATCCGTTCCATTCACCGCTGGAGCGCCTCGATGATGGTGCTCATGCTGATCCTGCACGTCTTCCGTGTGTACCTCACCGGAGGGTTCAAGCGCCCCAGGGAGCTCACCTGGGTTACCGGCGTGACCATGGCTGTGATCACAGTGTCCTTTGGGGTCACTGGTTACTCCCTTCCTTGGGATCAGGTTGGTTACTGGGCTGTGAAGATCGTGAGCGGCGTGCCTGCGGCTGTCCCTGTGGTGGGCAATCTGATGGTCGAACTGCTTCGTGGTGGTGAAAGCGTGGGTCAGGCCACCCTCACCCGCTTTTACAGTCTTCACACCTTTGTGCTGCCTTGGCTGATCGCTGTGTTCATGCTGATGCACTTCCTGATGATTCGCAAACAGGGCATCTCCGGTCCCCTCTGAAGCCTGGCAGTCGTCACGGATCCAGCTCGTTGCGATTCTGAACTTGTACGACTCCATTTCTCTTTGTCGCCCTGATCGGGCCAGAATCACCAAAACTCCTCCAGCTTCCAACTCATCCCGCTGAGGCCTCCGATGTCCAACCTCAAGAAGCCCGACCTCGCTGATCCCGTTCTCAGAGCCAAGCTGGCCAAGGGCATGGGCCACAACTATTACGGCGAGCGTGCCTGGCCGAACGACCTCCTGTACATGTTTCCAGTGGTGATCCTGGGGACCTTTGCCTGCCTGGTCGGATTGGCTGTTCTGGATCCCGCCATGCTCGGGGACAAGGCTGATCCGTTCGCCACCCCGCTGGAAATCCTTCCCGAGTGGTACCTCTACCCCGTTTTCCAGATCCTGCGGGTGGTGCCCAACAAGCTCCTTGGCATTGCCCTTCAGACCATGGTTCCTCTTGGCCTGATGCTGGTTCCCTTCATCGAGAGCTTCAACAAGTTCCAGAATCCGTTCCGTAGGCCCGTGGCCATGGCTGTGTTCCTGTTCGGCACGGCAGTCACCATCTATCTTGGAATCGGTGCAGCTCTCCCGATCGACAAATCCCTGACCCTGGGTCTTTTCTGATCAGTTGCTGCTTCGCAGGTTTTTTCAATGCCCCTCTGCCGTGGTTCATCCACGGCTTTTTTGTTGGTCGCTCCGGTCTCAGCGCGACCGTGCCGGCAGACCCGGTTCAAGATCCAGCAGGGTCACGTCCGCCGGGTTCCGGCGCAGCAGGTGGTTCAGCAGCAGAAACCCAACAAGGGTCCAGGTCTGAAAGGTGCGGGACTGTTGGCCCACCCAGGTGCCGGTGGGGCCGTCGAAGTATTCCGCCCACTGCTGGGCTGGCAGCTGGTTCAGCTGACTCCAGTAGCACTCATCGAGTAGGGAGCGCATCTGACCCATTAGCAGCACGTCGGCTTCTGGGTGGAGCTGTTGATGCAGCAGGATCGCAGCTCCCAGGTACCAGAGCAGGCTCGGCCAATGGCCGCCGTTGTGATAGCTACCGGGCCAGTTCTTCGGATCCGAGCCTGTCCGGCTGCGCCATTCCTCTTGATCCAGGGGCGGATGGCAGATGCGCATCGGCATCTGGGCCATCAGGTGTTCGCGGTTGTGCAGCACAAGGCGGAACAGTGCCCGCTGTTGAGGAGCCGTGAGCAAGCCAAACAGGCAGGCCAGGCAGTTTCCCAGGCTGAAGAATCGAAAGTCCGGTCGACCTGTGCGCATGTTGCCGATCAGGTAGCCGCCGCTGTTCTCAAGCCAATCCTGCAGCCAGGGCGGGATCACCTGCGGTTGCACGTTGAATTCGTTTTCATGCTGATGCTCCCCGTATTGCTCAGTCGGTCTGCGCCGGAGCACCTGAACGGTCTTGCTGGTCACCCAGTAGTGCTTGAGCAGATAGGAGCGCAGATCATGCTGCCATTGATGGGTGAGCTTCAATCGTTGCTCCAACAGGCGACTCACGTTCTGGTGCTGGGCCAATTCCATGAGGTGGCAACAGCTGCTGAGACATCCGTAGAGGAGCACCTCGATCTCCAGCGGCGCCCCCCAGACGTCCATCGGTCGGTCGATCATGAACGCGCAATCCGGCACGAAAAGAACTGGCGTTCCTTCAAAGCTCGGATGCAGCACAAGGTCCAGAAGTAGCTGCACCCCTCGCTGCACGGCCTGGCTGGTGCCGAAATTCTCGTCGCGGCTTCGCTTCACATAGAGCCAACACAGCACCGGCCACCAGAGGCTGGCGTCCACTGAGGAGATGCGCCCGATCGAACGCTGGCCGTAATCGGCCACCAAGTTCCCTTGTTCCTCCACGAAGCTGGTCGGGAACACGCCCCGAGTCTGGTAGGTGTTGCTTTGCAGTTCAAGGCAGACCTCCAGAAAGTGCCTCACGATCGTGAAGCGTCCCTGCAGCAGCAGGTAGAGCATCACCGGCACGTTGTCCCTTAGGAACACCTCGCCATAGTTGGCAGTACCGCAGCGGCGCGGGTGCACCAAGGCCGCGACCGAACCCACGGTGGCACCTCCCACGGCGACCAGGGTGCGCTCAAAATGCTCTTGGGCCAGCCCCACAACAGCATCTTCGCGGGAACTGGGTCTGACCCTCCGGAGTTCCTGGCTGAACTGGTGGGCCATATTGAATCCCTGAAGGGCCCGCCCTGCCTCAAGAAGCTAGACGCGGGAAAGGGAGTCGTAGGAGAGAGGAGTGTGTCGCGGAAGGATGAGGCGCATGGGGGGGGGGTTGCCAAGAGTGGGGAGAAGGGTGCTATGTTTTTGGACTGCGCGGGAAACCGAGCAGCCGGCTTGAGAAGCTGGGAAGGAAGGAGAAGGCGAAGAGCCTGGATCCGGAGAGCCTGGTTGGA
>Ga0114972_10000606_pt1 | contig 26630 bp, 19 predicted proteins | sample M_140807_EF_Meta_FD_87354 | JGI IMG/M metagenome (GOLD analysis project Ga0114972, IMG submission 87354) | Freshwater microbial communities from Lake Montjoie, Canada to study carbon cycling - M_140807_EF_MetaG | ecosystem: Environmental > Aquatic > Freshwater > Lake | place: Lake Montjoie...
AGGACTCATCGGCCTCGTCGAGGCCACGGATGCGATGGCCAAGGCGGCCAACGTGAAGATTTTGAAGCGCGTCAGCATCGGCGGCGCCTATGTGGCGACCGTCGTGCAGGGTGACGTCGGCAGCGTCCGGGCTGCCGTCGAGGCCGGTGCGGCCGCCGCCCAGTCGGTCGGCGAGCTCGTCGCCAGCCACATCATTCCGCGCCCCGCCGAAAGCCTGACGACCGCCTTCTTCTCCTGAAGCAGGTGCCGTCAGGCGTTGAGAGGCCAGACAGTCGCCGTGCTACCGGGCTGTCGGCCGGAAGATTTTGGTTCGCTGTCGCGGGCGGGGGCCGCTGGCCCCCGCCTGGACAGGGCTCCCAGTCCGGTCACGGATTCGTGGCCAGAACGATTGCAGCAGAGGAAACGAAGCAGGAACGCTGGCCACGGATGGCCCGCTTGAGGAACGGACAGGAACGGACCAGAGCAGGGCATGACGACCGGCCCTCCCAACGGATTGCGAAGGAACGACCGATGATCATCCTCGTCGCCAACCTCGGCTCCACGAGCTTCAAGTACCGGCTTTACGACCTCGCCGATCGCCCCACGATCGGCGGTGAGAAGGAACTGGCGCGCGGGGGTGTGGAGCGGATCGGTGCCCCCGAAAGCCGGGTCTATGCCCGCACCGGCGGCAATGACATCGAGACGGTGATGCCGGTCCCCGATCACGCCGTCGCCCTCCGGGCGGCTCTCGAGCAGCTCACCGGCAACGGTGGGCCGCTCTCGAGCATCGACGAAGTGGCGGCGGTCGGCTTCAAGGCGGTGCATGGCGGGCGAGTGAGCGGCGTCGTCCGCGTCACCCCCGACGTACTGGCGGCGATGGAGGAGATGCGCGAGGTCGCTCCGGCCCACAATCCCCCCTACGTCAAGGCGATGCGGCTGTTGGGGGAGAAGCTGCCGAGCGTGCCCCTCGTGGCCGCCTTCGAAACCGGCTTCCATGCCACGATTCCCCCGCGCAACGCCCTCTATGCGGTGCCGACGGAATGGGTGGAGAAGTTTCGGGTACGCCGGTTCGGCTTCCACGGGGCGAGCCACCGGTATGTCGCCGGTCGGCTGATGGAGCTTCAGGCAAAGCGCCCGCTGCGGGCCGTCTCCTGCCATCTCGGCGGCTCGAGCAGCATCTGCTGGATCCGCGACGGGAAGAGCGTCGGCACGTCGATGGGAATGAGCCCGCAGTCGGGGCTGCCGCAGAACAACCGGGCCGGTGACCTCGATCCCTTCGTGCTCCTCCATGTCGCCAAGGCGACCGGCCGGAGCTTCGAGGATCTCCTCGTCGAGCTTTCCGGCAAGGCCGGACTCGCCGGGATGTCGGGCACCTCCGGCGACATGCGCGACCTCGAAGAGGCCGCCGCGGCCGGCAATGCCCGGGCTCGGACGGCGATCGACGTGTATGTCGGCTCGATCCGCCACTGGCTCGGCGCTGGTCTGGTGGAGCTCGGCGGCCTCGATGAGCTCGCCTTTGCCGGCGGCATTGGCGAGAACTCGCCGCTGGTCCGGGCGGAGGTCTGTGCCGGGCTCGACGATCTCGGGATCAAGCTCGACGCCGCCGCCAACGCCCATCCCGGCGACAAGAGCCAGCCCGGCGGCGGGGAACGAACGATCTCCGCCCCCGACGCCAAAGTCACGATCCGGGTGATCCCCACCAACGAAGAGCTGGTTGTGGCCCGTCAGACCCGAGACCTGCTCCTCCAGAAGGAAGGTGCCTGATGTTTGTCGCCCTCGTGACCGGCTCGGTCGTCGCCACGCAAAAGACCGAGTCGATGACCGGCCACAAGCTCCTCGTCGTCGAGCCCTACCGGCTCGATGACAAGGCCCGCGACCGGCTCGTCTCCACCGGCCGGACCTTCATCGCCGTCGATACCCTCGGCGCCGGCGAAGGCCAATTCGTCCTCGTCACCCAGGGCTCCAGTGCCCGCCTCACCCCCGAAACGAAGTCGCTCCCGATCGATGCCGTCGTCATCGGCTTGGTCGACAGCGTCCGCATCGGGGGGAAGAACGTCTTTTCCCGTAACGCCCAGGAAACGTGAGACCCACCATGGCCCAGGCCACTGCCCCCTGCTCCACCGAGATCCAGAGCATCGTCCGCCAGGTGATCGCCGAACTGCGCGCCGCGGCACCCGCTGCCCATGGCGCCCCCGCTGCCGCCCCTGCCCCGCTCGCCCCGGCGACCGTCCCCTGGACGCCGCCTGCCCCTCCGGCGCCCGTTGCCCCGGAGTCGTTCGTTGGCCGCCACGGCATCTTCGCAAGCGTCGATGAGGCGGTGCGGGCCGCCCAAGAGGCCTTCCTCCAGCTCGAGCGGCTCGGTGTCGAGGGGCGGCGGCGGGCGATCGCCCACATCCGCCGGATCTCGATCGAGGATGCGGTCGAGCTCGGCACGATGGAGTTCAACGAGACGAAGATCGGCCGCCTCCCCCACAAGATCGAAAAACTCAAGATCCTCGGCGAGCGGTCGCCGGGCGTCGAGTTCATGCGGAGCGAAGTCTTCAGTGGCGACCACGGCCTGGCCGTCATCGAGCATGCTCCGTTTGGCGTCATCGGCGCGATCACGCCGGTCACTCACTCTCTTCCCACGATCACCGGCAACGCCGTGAGCATGATCGCCGGCGGCAACACCGTCGTCGTCAATCCCCATCCGAGTGGCAAGCGTGTGGCCGCCGAGGGAGTGCGCCGCTTCAATCAGGCGATTCACCGTGACCTCGGCATCGACAACCTCATCGCCCTGATCGCCGAGCCGACGCTCGAAACCGCTGCCGAGCTCTTCAAGCACCGCGGCGTGAAGCTGATCTGCGTCACCGGCGGCCCGGCCGTGGCGAAGGCGGCGCTCGAATCGAGCAAGCGGGCGATTGTCGCCGGACCGGGCAATCCGCCGGTCGTCGTCGACGAGACGGCCGACCTCGACCGGGCCGCCCGATCGATCATCGCTGGCGCTGCCTACGACAACAATCTCCTCTGCATCGCCGAGAAGCAGGTGTTTGTCGTGTCGAGTGTGTTCGACCGGATGATGGAGGCGATGGGGCGGGCCGGTGCCGCCCGGCTCAATCCCACGCAAGTCGACGCGCTGACGGCAAAGGCGATTGTTTGGACCGGCGAAGGGGCCCACCGCCACCAGGTGGCCTGCAAGGACTTCATCGGCCAGGACGCCTCCGTCCTCGCCCGTGCGGCCGGAACGGGGGTCGCCAGCGAAGTTGAGCTCCTCTATGGCGAGACGTCGGTCGACAACCCGTTCGTGCCGGTCGAGCAGATGATGCCGTTTGTTCCCTTCATCCGCTGTAAGGATGCCGACGAGGCGATCCACCGGGCCCACGAGAGCGAGCATGGCTTCCGTCACACGGCGATCATCCACTCCCACGACGTCCGCAACATGACGAAGATGGGCCGCCTCCTCGACACCACGCTGTTTGTCAAAAACGGCCCGAGCACCGCCGGCCTCGGCCTCGGCGGCGAGGGCTACATCTCGTTCTCGATCGCCACGCCGACCGGCGAAGGAGTGACGACGCCGCTGACGTTCACTCGCCAGCGCCGCTGCACGCTCGTCGACGATCTGCGGATCCTCGGGGCGGCTGAGTGAGCCAGGCCCTGGACAACACCCCCCCGCCCCTCCACCACGACCACCCACCCATGCAACTCGCCAACGTCCTCGGCACGGTCACTGCAACAGTCAAGCATTCGTCGCTGGCCGGCGCGAAGCTGCTCGTTGTTCAGCCGCTTTTGTCCGACCGCACGAAGGCCGATGGCGATCCGCAATTGGCGATCGACACGGTGGCAGCGGGGGTTGGCGACCTCGTCATGATCACCAGCGACGGCCGGCTGCTGCGAGACATTCTCAACAGCGACGCCACCCCAGCCCGCTACAGCGTTGTCGCGCTGGTCGACGATGTCACCGATTTCTCGAGCCGGAAGCAGGGCCCGACCCGATGAACGCCCACACCTTCACCCCCGACCAGATCGCCGCAATCGTCCGCGAAGTGCTGCGGCGGATCCGGGCCGATCTGCGGCCGCAGGTTGCTTTGCCCCCCGCGGCGCCGGCCGCGTCGGCACTGGCGGCAGCAACGGCTCCTGCCGCCGGCCCGAGCGCCGCGGCGGGCACCTTTCAGCTGGCGGAGAAGCTCGTCACGGCGGCGAGCCTGGCAACGATCCCGGCTGGCACGAAGACGATCCTCCTCCGCCACGATGCCCTCATCACCCCCTCCGGCCGCGACGCGGCCCGGGCCGCCGGATCCACGCTCGTGCGTGGCGCGAAAGGGGGACAAGTGACGCCTGGAGCCGTTCCTGCGGGCCGTCCCTTCTTTGTCGCGGCGGCCGAATGTCCGGGAGACTCGGCGGCACGGACGGCGGGGCTGGTGCGCGCTCTCCCCGGGGCACAGCAACTTCCCGCCACGGGGCTCGTCGACGTGGTCTCGAGCCTTGGCCTCCATCTGACGCGTGACGGTGGCCGGGGGATCCTCCTCGCCGGTCGCCCTCATGTTGCCGTGGCCCTGGCCAACCGGTCGCCCGGTGTCCGAGCCGTGACGGCGCGCGACACCACGACGCTCTTGGCCGCGGCCCAGGAATGTGCTGCCAATCTCCTCGTCATCGCACCGCGCGACTTTTCCGCATCGAGCCTCGAACGGATCGGCGTGACCCTCGCCGGCCGCGATCCGGGGCCAGCCCCGGCCGAGCTTGCCCCTCCTGCAGCAGCCGGATGCCCCTGCGGCGGCCCGCAGCCCGAAGCCTGCTCCTGCTCCACCCACCATCACTGAAGCCACGGAAGGAGCGTCGAATCATGCGACTCGGACAGACGATCGGCACGGTGACCCTCGTCGAATCGCACCCCACGGTGCACGGCGGTGTGTTCCGCGTCCTGATCCCCCTCTCGGCAGCCGATCTTTCTTCCGGCGATCCAGCCGGCGGGGATTTTGGCCGCTGTGCCGCCGAACCGCTCATCGCCTGGGACGACCTGGGCGCCGGGGATGACCAGCTCGTTGCCTTCAGCGAGGGGGGCGAGGCGGCCCAGCCTTTCCGCCCTCACGACAAGCCGATCGACGCCTTCGTGGCGGCGATCATCGACCGACTCGACCTCCCCGCTCAAAAGACCGCCTGACGCCGGGGCCTCTTGACCCCGGCGATCGACACGACCGACACGCCGCCCCGCACGACCCGCAAGCAGCCCGTAAAGAAACAACTTTTCGCGACCGGCAGAGTCTCCTCGACCGGAAGCGTGGTGAATACTCCTAACGTTACCCCCCCACGGAGAACCCCTGACATGGCGACCACCCCGGCCGTGAAGACAACGACCAAGCCGCTTTCCAAGCTCAAGGAAGAGATCTGCGACATCGGCCGCCGGATCTACAACAAGGGCTTTGCCGCCGGCAACGACGGCAACATTTCCTTCCGCCTCGGCCCGAACGAGGTCCTCTGCACCCCGACGATGGTCTCGAAGGGCTTCATGAAGCCCTCCGACCTGTGCATTGTCGACATGGAGGGGAATCAGATCGCCGGCGAACGGAAGCGTTCGAGCGAGATCCTTCTCCATCTCACGATCATGAAGGAGCGGCCCGACGTGAACAGCGTCGTCCACTGCCATCCGCCCCACGCCACCGCCTTCGCCGTGGCCCGTGAGCCGATCCCGCAGTGCGTCCTCCCCGAGGTTGAGGTGTTCCTCGGCGACATCCCGATCACGAAGTACGAGACCCCGGGCGGCCAGAAGTTCGCCGACACCGTCAAGCCGTACGTGAAGACGGCCAACGTTCTGATTCTCGCCAACCACGGCACGGTGAGCTTCGGCGAGACCGTCGAGAAGGCCTACTGGTGGACCGAGATCCTCGACGCCTACTGCCGGATTCTGATGCTCTCCCGCGACCTCGGCCGCGTCACCTACCTCACGAAGCAGGAAACGAAGGAGCTCCTCGACCTCAAACAGAAGTGGGGCTACAGCGATCCGCGCCTCGACAAGGGGATGGAAAACTGCGACATCTGCGCCAACGATGTCTTCCGCTCGAGCTGGGGCAACGCCGGCGTGAACCGCAAGGCGTTTGACGCCCCCCCGCCGATGGGCGCCGATCCGCAGCACGCCACAGCGGCTCATGCAGCGGCTCCCGCGACAGTCGCTCCCCCCGCGATCGACTACGACGTCCTCGTCAAGGCGGTCACCGAGCAGGTCTGCCGTGAGCTGGGGATCGGAGCGGCCTGAACGGGCGGCGAATCGAAGTGGAGCGGCCGCTGGCCACATGGCAAGGTCATTCCGAAGCGGAAGGGACCCCGCAGCGGGAATATCAACAGGAGCAAGAGGATGAAGGTCGGGATCATCGGCGGCGGTGGGATTGTCGGCTCATCGGCGGGCTTCGCGCTCTCTCTCGGGGGCATCGTCCACGAGATCGTGCTCGTCGACATGAACGCCGATCTGGCTGACGGCCAGGCGCTCGACATGCTCCATGGCACGGCCGCGATCGCCGACCAGGTCATCCGGGCGGGCGGCTATGCCGATCTGGCCGATGCGGATGTGATCTGCATCACCGCCGGCTTGCGCCGCAAGCCCGACGAGAGCCGGCTCGCGCTCATCAATCGCAATGTCGAGCTCTTCCGTTCGATCCTCGCCACGATCAAGCAGGCCGGCCACAAGCCCGATTGCATCGTGCTGGTCGTCTCCAATCCGGTCGACGTCCTCACGTATCTGGCCGAGAAGGAGCTGAAACTCCCGAAGGGTAAGGTCATCGGCCTCGGCACGCTCCTCGACACGCTTCGCTTCCGCAGCCTGCTGGCCATGAATCTCGGCGCCCCGGCGACGCAGGTTCAGGCGATGATTCTGGGTGAGCATGGCGACAGCATGGTGCCGGTGTGGAGCAGCGCCTCGATCGCCGGCTTGCCGCTGGAAAAATGGCCCGGCTACACGCCCAAGCTGGGGGCCGACGTCTTCCAGCGGGCGAAGACGAGCGGCGCCGAGATGATCAAGAAGAAGACCGGGGCGGGATTCGCTGTCGGCGTCTCGATCGCCGAGGTCATCCACGCGATCGCGCTCGATTCGAAGCGGGTGCTGCCGGTGTCGACGGTCCTCTCCGGAAGCGGCCCGGGGGCAGCCTACGGCCTCCGCGACGTGGCGATCTCGGTGCCGACGCAGGTCGGCCGGGCCGGTGCCGAAAAAATCCTCGAGATCGAGATCTGGCCGAAGGAGCTCCAGGCGCTGCAGCGCTCGGCCGCCGTTCTCCACGACACCCTCGCCTCGGTGTTTGGCGGAAAAACCGCCTGACGGCACATTCGCGCGCTCGCTGTGCGTGAAAAAATCATCCCTGCCATTGGATCCACAGCCTGCCGGGCCCGGCATCACCCGCCGGAAGGCCGGTGCGGATGGGCGTGCGGGTGGACATGACGGCGATCCGTCGGCCGAGGCTGGTGCGGGATCGGCAGACCGAGAAGATCCCCCGAGGGGGTGAAGCCGTCCGCCCCGACGTCGACAAAAATCGGGTTGGCAACGGCCACCGGCTTGTCGGCCGCATGCTCGGGCCCGACCACCAAGCCGAGCGTTGAAGACTCGCCGATCGCCGCCACGATCAGATGCGCGTCGCGCTCGAGCTGCACCGGGATCGTGTGGGCAAAGCGTACGACGTCGCGGCTGAAGAGCTTCGCGTGCTCGCGGCGGGTGAAGTTGAGCCGGGGATCGGGCCGGCCGTTGACGAACACCTGGACCCGATCAATGTCGAACCAGTTGGGGCACTGGACGCGAAGGGCGATCTCCACCGCGCCGTCGTCATCGCGGACATCGTCCCCCGGCCCGGCGACCACTCTCGTTGTCCCGTCGGATGCCGTCAGACGGGCCTCGAGGAACGGGCCGTTGGTCATCACCATCCGCCCGCGCTCGGCCGTCTGCACCAGGTCGCTGATCTCGATCGCCGCCGGATCATCGGTGGGGCTTGCCAGATAGTTACGGAGGAAACCGGAGCCGTGATAGGCGTAATGGGCGTCGGTGTTGACCACGCCCGGGACGCGGTAGCCGAGGTTGAGCATCTGCAGCCAGACGAAGATGGGGCTCGTCGGCTTGCGGGGATCGATGCTCTGCGGCGCAGGGAGGAAGATCTCATGGGGCGGATGGACCTCGACACAATCGACGAAGCCGAGCATCCCCTCGAATCCACCATCGGCCATCCCGTCAGTGTCGCGGTCACCGAGCACCTGGACGAGGTGGGGGTGGTTCATCTGGACGACCTTCTCGGCGCCGTCATCCCACAGAGCCAGCCGCTCGATCTGCGCCAGAGGGCTGTCGTTGTCATGGACCGGCCCGCCGCCATCCTGCGTGAAAGGCTTCTCGACGATCGGGAAGGCGTTTTGGTGATTGATCGGCAGGAGTGAGCCGGTCAGCTCGATGCCACTGCAGGTGGCCATCAGATGCCGCGCGCCGAGTCGCTCGAGGAGCGGGCTGTAGGACGACACCCGGTTGTGTTCCGTGCAGGGGGCAAACTCGATCTGCTCGCAGAGCAGGTTCTGGACGCGGCCGAGTTGGCTCGTGGTGTTGTCGCCCGAAGGGGTGGCATGGCTGTGGAAATCGCTGCTCACCCAGCCGCGGGTGTCGACCGTGCGCCGCAGAACCGCGATGAGCGCCGCATCCTTCCCCTCCACCACGTCGAGCGTCGTCATCACCGCGTCATACTCTGGCCCATGGCTGATGACGACGTCATAGCTTCCCGGGGGGATCTCCTGGTGAAACCGACCGTCATGGCTGTAGCGGAGGTTTTTCACCGCCGTGTCGGCGGTGTCAGGGCCGAAGTCTGGATCGGCGCCCCGCGCTCCACCACCGGCCGGTGGCCGGCGCCGAAACTCCACCTTGCATGGGATCGGTCCCCCGTCGACAGCGCTGATCGTGGCGACGACGGAGCCTGGCCGCGGGAGCTTCGCTTGGACGTCGATTCCATCGGCCCTCCACGCAATCCCCTTCTCTTCGACGGTCTCGCGCCCTACCGTCGAGATCGTCACCCGCCATTGCGACGCAGGGGCCGGGAGCGAGGTCACGAGCCGGCCGTGGTCGTCGGTCCGTCCCGCCCCATACTTTTTCTCTCCATCAAAGAACGTCACGCTCGCCCCGGCCACCGGTCCGGCGGCATCGTCGGCGCGGATCGTCGTAGGGGCGAGCTCGATGCCTCCCCGCGCTGCGGCAGCAGCCCGGAGGGCGATGAGATTGTCGGCCGGAAAAAGCCGTCTGACCAAGTCGATCGAGGCACCGGGGGCAAGATCGACTTTTGATGCCTCGCCAAGGAGATAGCGCACCGGATCGCCGGCGCCGCGCGCCTCTGCCACGGAGTCGGGATGGAATGTCGCCCCCACCGGTTCGATTCCGTAGGCCTGGCCAAACCACTGGTCATCCCACCAGACAACATTGGCTACGGTGTCGGCAGCGGCGGAAAACGTCCGATCGGCACGGACCCGATCGATGGGCTCGATCGTGAGCGCTGTCGCATGCGGATTGGAATAGCGGGTGGTGACGGTGAGGAAATCATCTCCGTCGGCGAGCGTATAGGTCGTTTCGACACGCGGCGTTTGCGGGGCCTCTGCGGCCACGACGCGAAACGCCACGCTCGCACCGTTGACGGCAAGCGGTGCGGAAACCATTCCTTTCAACGGCATCACTTCGCCGCCGCCCTGGCCAGACGCTCCCGCGAAGACGTAGCGGAGCTGACCGTTGCCGGGCCAGTAGCAGCCGAGCTGATCGTTGGGATAGCCCACGGTGGTCAGATCGATGATCGCGCCGCCGACATTGCGGACGGTCATGTTGGCGTGGCGGGTCGGGATGGTGTCGCCGATCACGGCGACGATCCGGTCGTTGCGAAGAACGTGGTCGCCGAGGATCCAGTCGGCTTCCTTGCCGGCGGGGGGGGCCGCGGCGCCGGTTACCGCCGCTTGACTCCTCGCTGCCGCTTCGAGCAATTCCGGCGTGATCGTGACGATTTCCGCAGCCGGAGCCGGTGCCACTGACAACCCGGCGGCAAGAAACATCAGCGGCAGGACGATCGACGACGACAAGCGACGCATGGGAGGCGACTCCGGTGGGATTTGGGGACCGGTCGACCCGCATCCTATCGCCCCCGATCGGGTCGCGGAGCGCTTTCATCAAAGCCTCACAGGGCTTCGAGCCGAACCGGCGGCTGCTCCCGTGGCACCGACGTGAGCCGGGCGAGGCCATCACAAAGATTCTCAATCTCGTGCGACTGGCGGCGTAACGCTCCTCCCCTGATGCTCTGGTTCTGACGACGATCGATCAAGCGCCTATGAAGAGCGTTGGGTAAAGTGACGGCGGCGCTCAACCCTCGTAGAGTGTCCATTTGGGCGGGGTCATTGACTCGGTGCTTCGATCAAACGAAAACCGATTCAAAGGGGGATCGGTGGTTTCATCCGGAGGTCTGCTCATGCACCGTTGGGTCGCTCGGATCGTCCCGCTGCTCCTGTCGGCAGTGGCGTTTTTCCATGGTCTTCCCACCGCGGCCGACGAACCGGTCGACGCGGCCGCACGACAGCCCTGGAGCGAGTGGCAACACCACGGCCACGTCTGGCTCCTGCCGGGCCCCGAGGGGGCCGACTTGCCGGCCGACACGATCCTCCATGACGTGCCCGTCGTCATCCGGCTCGACGGCGAGTTCTTCGATTTCGCCGCGGCGCAGCCGCACGGAGAAGATCTCCGTCTGGTGTCCGAGGCGGGAGAGGTGCTCCCCCACGAGATCGAGGCCTGGGACCGGACCACTCTCAGGGCCATCGTCTGGGTGCGCGTCCCAGAGATCCGCGGCCAGGCCCGGCAGCGGCTCACGCTTCACTGGGGGAATCCCGCGGCGCCCGCATGCTCCGACGGCGCCACCGTCTTCAGCCCTGCCAATGGCCACGTGGCCGTCTTCCACATGGACGATCCAGTTCAGGATGCAACCGGATCGCTCGAATCTCGCGACAACGGCACGAGCGCCGTTGAGGGAATCGTCGGCCCGGCCCGGCACTTCCCCGGCGGCAAGGGGGTATTTTGCGGCGACGCGATCACAAATCTGCCGTCGGGATCCTCCGACCACACCACACAGGCCTGGTTCCGCTCGGAGGTCTCCAATGGCCGTGTCTTTGGCTGGGGGAATGAGGCGGCGCAGGGGAAGGTGATCATGAACTTCCGTAGCCCGCCGCACGCCCGGATGGAGTGTTACTTTTCCGGGGCTGATGTCGCCGGGGGGACGAGGCTCGCGAAGTCTGCGTGGGTGCATGTCGTTCACACGTACACCAAGGGAGAATCGCTCCTCTACGTCAACGGGGTCCTCGACGGCACGACGCGAACCGACGCGGCCCCTTTGAAGATCGCCAGCCCGGCACGGATGTGGATCGGCGGCTGGTACGACCAGTACGACTTCGCCGGGGACGTTGACGAGGTCCGGGTGTCGAATGTCGTCCGCTCCGCCGCCTGGGCGAAGCTCGACTACGAAAACCAAAAACCGCTCCAGTCGCTTGTCGGCCATCTCGTCCGGCCGGGCCTTGATTTCGGCGTCTCCCCCGAGACTGTCGAGATCGCCGAGGGGGAGATGGCCACGTTCACCGCCCGGGCCGGCGGGGCGCTCAAGGTCTCTTGGATTCTCGCCCGCGGTGGCGAGGAAACGATCGTCGCCACTGACACGTTTCATGGCGCCGTCGACGCCGGGCGGGTGACGGGGGACGAGCAGGCCACGCTCCGGTTCCGCGCCGTCTATCCGGAGAACACGAAGACGATCGATGTCCCGATCATGATCCGCGAGGCGATCCCCGATCCGGTCTTCGCGCTCGAGGCGCCTGCGGCCTGGGATGGCCGGGAACCGATCGAGGTCGTGCCGCGGATTTCCAATCGCGCCGCGCTCGAGGCGGCAGGGGCGGCCGGGCTGAATGTCCGCTGGCAGACCGACGGGATGGCGGTGATCAGGGAGGAGACGCCCGCGGGCCTCGTTCTCGAGCGAAGCCAGAACAGCGGCCGGCTCACGGTGACAGCCCGGATCGATAATGGCGGCTCCGCCGTCGAGGCCCAAACGGAGATCCACGTCACCGAACCGGCCACCGACGCCTGGGTCGAGCGCCCCGTGGACGAGCTCGACGACGATGAAAAGCCGGTCGATCGGCAGTTCTTTGCCCGCAACGACAAGAACGTCGGCACGCTCCATCTCCGCGGCCGCCTCGACGCCCCGGCCGAGAGCGTGTTCCTCGATCTGTTCGCCGACGGGGAGCTTGCCGACTCCTGGTCGCTCGAGCCCGACGAGGCAGGCCGCTACGCCTTCGCGATCCCGCTCGCGCCGGGGCTCGTCCGCTACCGGGTGGAGTTCGGGGTGGTGCGTGCCGGCACGAAGACGAGCCTCCACACCGCCGACGATCTCCTCTGTGGCGACGCCTATCTGATGGACGGCCAGTCAAACACGGTGGCGAGCGACTGGGGGGCTGACGAGGTCGATGACGGCCCGCAGCCCCGGGACCGCAGCTGGGTCCGCAGTTTCGGCGCGATGGAGGGGAGCCTCGAGCCAGGGTGGGGAGACGCGGTGCGGCGCGAGGGGGGAAAGCACCAGATCGGCTATTGGGGGATCGACCTCGCCCGGCATCTCGTCGACACCCACCAGATCCCGGTCTGCATCCTCAATGGCGCCGTCGGCGGCACGCGGATCGACCAGCATCTCCCCGACTCCGCCGAGCGGACGAACCCGGCGACGATCTACGGCCGGCTCCTCGCCAGGGTGCGGGCCGCCCGGCTCTCCCATGGCATTCGGGCGGTCCTCTGGCACCAGGGAGAGGCCGATCAGGGGGCCGACGGGCCCGAGGGTGGCTACGGCAGCGAGACCTACCGAGCCAACTTCCATGAGCTTGCGGCGCACTGGCAGCGCGACATGCCGAACCTCAGCCACATCTTCCTCTTCCAGATCTGGCCCAACGCCTGCAGCCAGGGGGGCACGCCCGCCAGCGACCGGCTCCGCGACATCCAGCGCACCCTCCCTCGCGACTTCGCACGGATGTCGGTGATGTCGACCCTCGGCATCCGCCCCGAGGGGGGCTGCCACTATCCGGCGGCGGGCTATGCGGAAATGGCCCGGCTGATGGCGCCGCTGGTTGACCAGGCCTGTTACGGCACGGTGTTCGCGGAGCCGGTGACAGCGCCTGATCTCCTCTCGGCCCGGTATGCCGACGCGAGCCGAGCCGAGATCGTCCTCGAGTTCGGCCAGCCGATCCACTGGGACGACGCAACCCTCTCGGAGCTCCGCCTCGATAGCGAACCGGGGGGGATCCGCTCCGGCCACGCTGCCGGATCGACACTCCATCTCGCCGTCGCCCCGGGCTGCGACGCCACGACGATCACCTATCTTGTCGATCGGCAGTGGCATCCGCAGCGCGTTCTCCGGGGCACCAACGGGATCGCCGCCCTCTCCTTCCACGCCGTTGCGATCATGCCCCCTGCCGAGAAGGAGCCACTGCGATGATCGATCTCCCTGTCGCCGTTGCCTCCACGCCCCGTGTCGATGCCTGGGTGCGTTTGCTCGGGGCGATGCTCCTCGTCGTCCGGGCCGTGGTCGGATCAGCCGCCGAGCCTCCTCCCCAGCCCCCCAACGTCGTCATCCTCTACGCCGACGACATGGGCTACGGCGACCTCGGAGCCAACAACCCCGATTCGAAAATCCCTACCCCGCACCTCGATCGCTTGGCGAGCGCGGGGACCCGGTTCACCGACGCCCACAGCTCGTCGGGGGTCTGCACGCCGAGCCGCTACGCCCTCCTCCACGGCCGCTATCACTGGCGGAAGTTCCACGGGATCGTGCAATCGTTTGACCAGCCGATCCTCGACGCCGAGCGGACGACGCTCGCCGAGCTCCTCCGCGGCCGTGGCCATGCCACCGCAGCCTTCGGGAAGTGGCATCTCGGCTGGGACTGGGAGGCGATCCGCCGGACCGGTGCCACACCGCGGGTCGAGGGAAAAAACAAAGTCTTCGCCGCCGCCGATTTCGACTGGCGGCGGAAGATCCCAGGGGGACCGCTCGCCCATGGCTTCGACCGTTACTTCGGCGACGATGTTCCCAACTTCCCCCCCTACGCCTGGTTCGAGGATGACCGAATCCCCGTCGCGCCGACTCTTCAACTGAAGACGACAGGAGAGCCCCCGGAAGGGAACTGGGAATGCCGCCCCGGCCCGATGGTTCATGGCTGGGACTTCCACGCTGTCATGCCGACGCTGACCGACCGGGCCGTGGCCTGGATCGAGCAACAGACCCCCGATCGCCCCTTCTTTCTCTACTTCCCGTTCACGTCGCCCCACGCGCCGATCCTGCCGACGGAGGCCTTCACCGGCCGCTCGGCCGCCGGCCCCTACGGCGACTTCATGGCCCAGACCGACGACACCGTCGGCCGGGTGCTCGACGCCCTCGAGCGTGAGGGATTCGCGGAAAATACGCTCGTGATCTTCACCTCCGACAACGGCCCGGAGCGCTACGCCTACGAGCGCACCCGCACCTTCGGCCACCGCAGCATGGGGCCGCTCCGGGGGCTGAAGCGCGACCTCTGGGAGGGGGGGCATCGGGTGCCGATGATCGTGCGCTTTCCGGGGCGAGTGCCCGCAGGAAGGGTTGCCGACGGTCTCGTCAGCCAGGTCGATCTCTACGCCACGATCGCCGCGGCAGTCGGGGCGGAGATCCGGGCGGGTTCGGCCGAAGACAGCCTCGATCAGCTCGCCTGGTTCGAGGGGAAGAGTCCTTCGGCGCGCCGCGAGATCATCCACAACACCCACGCCGACGGCTACGCCCTGCGGCAAGACGACTGGATTCTCATCGACGCACCTTCCGGGGGGATTTCGGAGATTCCACCGTGGTATCTCGCGGCCGAGGGGATCCCGACTCCCGCCCACCCCGGCGAGCTCTACGACCTGCGCACGGATCCCGGCGAGCGTCACAACCGGTTCGATACCGAAACAGACCGGGTGGCGGCGATGAAGCGGCGCCTCGACACGCTCCTGGGGAGGTGAGCTCACCGCCGGCCGGGGGAACGGTCAGCGGACTTGGGCGCTGATCGTGAACGACGCTTCGAGACCGTCACCGGCCGGCAGCGGGATCACGCCGCTGTCGGCCTCGCCGGCCGCGAGGCGATTGACGCCGTCGTTGGCATTGGCCGCCGGCTCGATTGCCAGCACCGGCCGGTCTTCCGGCCCGAAGCAGATCAGATGCGTGACGTTCGGCGAGCAGGCGTACGTCAGCGTCACGCCGCTCTCGGGCCACTGGATCGTCGCCTGCCCATCAAATCCGGCAAAGCAGGCATCGATCCGCCGGCTGCCGAGCTCCCGTGGCGTGGAGAAGTCGAGGTCTGCAGGTACCGGCTCCGGAGGGCCGTCCGGGAGGCCATCGGCGTCGGTGTCGGGGTGGATCCGCGGCGCGGTGAAGCCGAGCACGACCGGCTCACCTTCGCGCGAGAGCCAGCGGCGGTAATAGGGATGCCAGCCGAAGCCGGCCGGCATCGTCGTCTTCCCCCGATTCTCCAGCCGCAGAGTCTGCTCGACCCGGTCGCCCGAGAGTCTGATTCCGACGGTCGCGTGAACAGGCCAGGGCCAGTTGAAGTCGGGAAACTCGGCAGAATCAAAGGCCAGGACGAGACTCGACGGCGTCTGCTCGACGATCCTCCACGGCCGGGTGCGGACGTCGCCGTGAATGGCATGGTTCTTGGCGCCCGTGAGCTGATGCTCGCGCCGATCAAACACGAAGCGCCCGTCGCGGATCCGGTTTGAATATGGGAGCATGAGCCAGCTCGCCCCGCGCGACCCTGGATCGGGCATGAGGTCGAGCCACGCCTCGCCGCGCTTGACACGCATCGCCAGCAGACTCCCGCCGCGGGCCGGGCTGACGACGACGCGGAAGCGCTCGGAGCGGAGCTCGACCGTCGCCATCTCCTCGGCAGCCCCCCGTGGAGCTACGGCGAACACCCCCCCCAGCACGATCAGGGCCGCGAAGGCATGCCGGAGGATTCTCGGGGCGGAGGGCAACGTCACTCGAGCTTTTCCTTGTCCATCTCGAGCTGCAGATCGGGGATCCCCTTGTCGGTGACGATCACGTGCCAGGGCGACTTGGCCCCGATGAGATCGGCCTTCACAAGGCCGCCGCCGGGGGCGTCGAGCGGGATGCTGATTTGCACCGAGTAGTTCCCCGGCAGCACCCCCTTCGTTCCCTTGAAGGAATACATCTCGAACTTCCCGTCGGCATTTGTCGAGCCGATGAAACACTGGGCCGAGATGTCGTCGGCGACGAGATTGACCCCCACCCCCTCGCACGGCTTGCCGCCACGGGTGAGGCGGCCGGCGACGGTCACTTCTCCCTTTTTCGCGGAACAACCAACCGCCATCAGGCAGACAAGGGCAAACATGAGACCACGAACCATGACAGCGATCCTCGAGCGGAAGGTGTGGGGAAAAATAAGTTACGAAAAGCGCTGGACTCGATCGAAGGAAGAAAAAAAATCCCCGACCCCGGCGATGCTGCCGGGGCCGGGGCCTGGGTCTCGCAATCAGCGGCTGAGGACGTTGTCGGGGACCACCGTGCCATCGGCGATGTCGACCAGCGCCGTGATCACCGTCCCAACCTGAACCGACGTCACCGAACCGTCAGCGAGGCCGATCGTCGCGCCGCCGGCGTGGGGCGTACCCCATTGGCCGCGGAAGTTGCCCCAGCCGATGCCGTCGCACTTCTGGTCCTGATAGACCATCTGCGTGGCACACACGCCACCGGAGCTCAAGGCTCGCGTCGTCTCCACGGCGCCGGCAAAGGCCCCGTCGCGGTAGGACAGGCAACCAGAATTGTACATCCGCGTGTCCATCGAGATCTCGCCGACCAGAAGCGTGTAGCTCGTGCCGTCGGTGATGTCGGTGACGCGGACCGGCCGGCTGACGTCGTACGAGTTATACCGCTGATAGCCACGGTTCCGTGGCCAGTTAAAGTCGATGTCACCAGCCTTGGCGATCTTCGAGAGAATGCCAGACTGGGTCTGCGTGCCGGCGATGCCGTGGTCGGGGGTGATCGCTTGGTTCGTGGCGTAGTCGGAGATCATGACCTTCGTCTGGCCACCGGTGAGGAGGTAATGAGCCGCGTAGCCGAGGGCGGTTGAGAGGGTCCCGTTGCCACTGGGCTGGTTGGTGAAGATCCGGTCATTGCCGGCACCGTCGCCGATCGTCTCGGCACCGTTGCCGCCCCGCGACGGACATGCGAAGACGGGCATCGTCGCAAAATACGCAGTGTTGTTGAATTCGTTGCTGAGCTCCATGAACGCCGCGGCCGCGTAAAACGGGCTGCCGGTCTGGGTCTCGACGCCCCCGACCGGGGTGCCGAACGACCAAGCACGGTAGCGACCCGAAGCCTGCTCGAACGCTCCGCCGCTGGTGGGGGGGCAGAGCGTTCCGCCGCCGAGGACGGCGACCTGATCGCGGGTCGACACCGAAGCGCCACCGAGGGGGAAGCACTTGTTGCTCGACTCGAAGTTCATCATGCCGAGGACGATGTTCTTGACGTTGTTGATGCAGCTCATTTTGCGGGCCGCCTCCCGCGCCGACTGCACGGCCGGGAGGAGGAGGCCGACGAGCGTGCCGATGATGGCAATGACGACAAGGAGCTCGACGAGCGTGAACCCGCCGTGACGAAGGTGGGGTCGGATTGACATGGGAAGGGATCTCCAGGAAGTGCAGGGAATAAAAAGAAAGATGGACGGAAATAAAAAAATCGAATCGAGCTTCGCAGCGATGGTCGGTCGACGCCGGCGGAGCAGACATGCCAACAACGCCACCGTGGCGTGTCAGGATTGAGCAGCCCCCAGGCCATTCCGGCGCCGTAATCGCGCCGAACCTCACCGAAATCTAACCCAAATGGGTGATTGGCTCAAAGAGCGGTTCGGGAACTGTAGGCATCCCCGCCTGCCCTGGCACCCCTCTTGTGGCGGGTCTAGCGGCGACTGGGCCGACTCACAGCCCTCCCAGATAGGCGAGCAGATCGGCGGCTTCGGCTGCCGAGAGGTCCCGGAGGAGCTGCTCCGGCATGAGCGACTGCGACTGCTGGACGAACTGCTCTACCTCCCCTCGCGGAATCCGCGTGTCGCGTCCCTGGGCGTCACGGATCACGAGCTCGCTCTCCGATCGCTCTGGGAGGAGCCCGGTGTGGACGAGGCCGTCCGTGGTCTCCACATACCAGGTGGCGAACTTCGGATCGACCTTCCGGGAGGGCTCGAGGAGGCTTTCCAGGAGCTCGGCCCGCGTCAGCCGCTTGCCGATCCCGATCAGATCGGGGCCGACCGCCGGCCGGTCGGCAGCCTGCTCGGCGGCCGTGCGATGGCAGCTCCGGCAGCTCACGGCTGCCGATTCCCACAGCTTTCTCCCCCGGTCGGCATCCCCCTCGAGCGCCAGCAGCTCGCCGGAGAGGATGCTCGTTCCGAGCCGCTGGCGCCGCTGCTCCTCAGGTGTGAACCGCTCAAACAGATCGCGGATCTGCGGGTCGCCGTGGGAAGTTCCCCAAGCCACGATCCGTGCCAGTTCGTCGGCCGGTAGCGCGCCACCGTCGATCGCCCGAAGGAGACCGAGCGCCTCTGAGGGGGTGGCGCCGGTCGGTAGACGGTCGGTGTCGACCGGGGCCGCCCCGGCCGGCGTGGCCTCGCTCGGCAGCGCTTCGATCCAGTCGCCGATCAGCTTCAGGCCTCGGGCATCGACGACGGTCGAGCCGAAGTGGGGCATCCGCCCCCGACCGAGCGTCGCCATTCGATAGTAGAGGACCGACTTCGTCGGAGCACCGGCCGCCACCACCGCCGCGTCGTCGAGGGCGAAGGTGCCGTGGCTCGGCCGCAGTCCGAGGAGCTTCGTGCGGTCGAGGGCCACGTCGGAGCGGACATCGAAATCGGAGGCTCCGCCCCCGCCACGCAGATGACACTGGGCGCAGTTCATCTGCAGATAGCTGCGGGCCCGGCGGTCGAGATCGGCGGTCGGGTCGTAAGGATCGACCGGCGGCGTCACGCTCTCGTCGAGCGGCTTGGCGACCAGGCCGAGCTCGTCGAAGCAACGCAGCTGGTTTGCAGCCGTCGAGTCGATGCCGGCCTGCGCCACGCGGGGATCGACCGGGCGGTTGAGCTGCGCTGGCGTGAATCCGTACAGCGAGCCCCCGCGGGTCGTGTGGCACATCAGGCATTCGGTGCGGCTGGCGACGCGATAGCTCTGCCGATGGTGAACTGCCGGATCGTTCGGGTCGGCAATCTCCAGCCGGACCGCCGCCCCTTCCGGGCCAACGAGCTCGGCATCGGTCTGCTCGTCGTTCCACAGATAGCTGTAGGCGCACCAGTCGGCGCCGTTGAAATGGAGAAGCTGGGTCTCGATCCTCCGGGTGGTGCCGGGGGCGGTCTCGAGGGCGATCGTCTTGGCGAGGACGCCATCGGCGGGAAACTTGAACTTCCCGCGGATGAAACCCTGCTGGGGATTTTGCGCTTCATAGAGCGAGAGCTGCGCCTTCCCCGGCAGGGCGAGCCAGCGCTCGGCACTCGTGCCGTCGGCCCACGCCTCGGCGCTGATAGAATAGGGAACAACCCCCGCCGCCGGCCTCTGCGCGGCGGTGTCGGCAAACAGCCCGGTTTCGCTCAAGCGGGTGGGGAAGCGGAGGTTGGCCTCGACCGGCGGGCGGCGGACGAGCCGGTGGAGCGAGCCCGAGTCGTAGTCGACCAGGAGCACCTCGCCGTCGGCACCGAGGCCGAAGGTCGAGAGGGCCAGCGGCGTGTCGGCAAGCTCTTCCTGCCAGGTGATCCGCGTGCCATCGTGCCGCAGCCCCCACACCTTCCCGGTGACATAGTCGCCGTACACATAGGCCCCGGCCAGCTCGGGGAGCCGGGGGGTGGTCGACACATAGCCTCCGGTGATCGAACGGCTCTCGGTGTGGGGATGGGAGATCACCGGCGGCGTGATCGGATCGGGGCCCCGGCGCCGATCCCCCACCACCGGCTGCGGCCCCTCCATGATGCTCCAGCCATAATTTTCCCCGCGCTCGACGAGGTAGATCATCTCCCACAATTCCCATCCCACGTCGGCGACCCACAGCCTCCCCGCCCCGTCGAACGACATCCGCCACGGATTCCGCAGACCATAGGCCCACACCTCCCCCCGCGCCCCCGGGACGTCGACGAACGGATTGTCGGCGGGGATCGAGTAGGGGCGGGGCGGAGCGCCTGCGGCAGTCGGCCCGGCGAGATGGTCGACGTCGATGCGCAGGATCGATGCGAGGAGATCCTCGACCGACTGCCCCGTACCGAGCGCATCAGGAGGCGTGGCGTCGCCGGAGTCGCCGGCGGAGATGTAGAGCATCCCGTCGGGGCCGAACTGGAGGCTGCTGCCGTTGTGCCCCCCCGACACCCAGTCGATGACCCGCTCCTCGCTGGCCGGATCGATCGTCGGCGGATCGGTGGTCGAGACGGTGAACCGCGACACGCGCGTGCCGTCGGCGATCTTCGCCTGGAGGGCGTAGACCAGGAAGCACTGCCGGTTTTCAGCGAAGCGCGGGTGGAAGGCGAGGCCGAAGAGGTGATCGAACCCCTCGATCGACCCCAGATCACAGACGAGGTCGGCGTGGGCCACCTCCTCGTACCCGTCGCCCCCGGATCGGGGCCGCATCGGGAACGAATACACTTTCCCCTTCTCTTCGGTGATCATCATCCGATCGCTTCCGGGGATCGGCACGAGCTCCGTCGGCTTGTCGAAGCGGAGCGCGGGGAGGACCGGTTCGTGGCCGTATGGTGGCGGCGGGATCGGGGCCCCGCTGATCCGCGAGCCGGTCCACTCGGTGCGCAGCTTGGCCTCCGCCGCGACGACCGGAGCCGAAAGGAGCGACAGCAGCAACAACCAACCGGCCACGGACGAGAGCAGGGCGCGCATGGGATTCCCGCGGGATGACTCGACCGACGGGGGGCACGGTGCAGCCGTGCCGCTTTCGCCCCCGTCGACCCCTCCATCATGGGCGGCTGAGGTGCCTCTGGCCAGTGCGTTTCCTCCCGTAAGGCACAAGTGCCCGTTCAGCCGGCCGGCGCCTGGAGCGCTACCATCTCCGCGTAGCGGCCGCCCTGGGCGAGGAGGGCGTCGTGGCTGCCGACCTCGATGATCCGCCCCTCCTCGAGGACGACGATCCGATCGGCGTGACGGATCGTGCTCAAGCGGTGGGCGATGATGAAGCTCGTCCGGCCATGGAGCAGCCCGGAGAGCCCTGCCTGGATGGCAAGCTCGCTCTCGCTGTCGAGATTGCTCGTCGCCTCGTCGAGGATCAGGATCCGGGCGTCGGCGAGGACCGCCCGGGCGATCGCCAGCCGCTGCCGCTGGCCGCCGCTGATCCGCACGCCGCGCTCGCCGATGAGCGTGCCATAGCCCTCCGGCATGGCATCGATGAAGCCGGCCGCATGGGCGGCGCGGGCCGCCGCGGCGATTTCGTCGGGGCTCGCATCGCGGCGGGCATACGCGATGTTCTCGGCGATCGTGCCATCGAAGAGGAAGACATCCTGCTCGACGACGCCGAGCAGGCGGCGGTATGACTCGACGTCAATGCTCCGCACGTCGCGGCTGTCGAGCCTGACGGCGCCGGCGGTCGGATCGTAGAAGCGGGCCACGAGGTTGCAGAGCGTCGTCTTCCCCGATCCGCTCCGGCCGACGAGGGCGATCGTCTCTCCCGGCCTGACGTCGAGCGTGATCCCGTGGAGCACGTCGACCGTGGCACCGGGATACCGGAACGAGACCCGGTCGAACGTGATCCTCCCGGCGACCTCCGCGCGGTTGAGCCTGGCGCCGGGCAGGGCCGCGGCCATGTCGAGCGGCTCGGCGAGCAGATCGAGGACGCGGTCAAACCCGGCGAGGTTACTCTGGAGCTGCCCGAGGGTGCTGGCGATCACCGCCACCGGCTCGAGCAGCATCGCCATGAAAACGAGGAACATCACCAGATCACCGGGGGTCAATCTCCCGGCGAGCACCTCCATCCCGCCGTAGAGGAGGAGCACCGACGACGCGCCGGGGAGGAGGAGATCCCAAAACACCTCGAGGATCCGCCCCCACCACCAGGAAAGGAACTCGAGCCGGAGCGTGAGGTGATTGGCGCGGGTGTAGCGCGCCGCCTCGCGGCGCTGGCGACCGAAAGCGCGGACGACGCGCATCCCGCCGAACACCTCGCCGGTGCGGGCATCGACATCGGCCCGTTGGGCACGGATGTCGCGGTAGAGCGGTCGGAGGATCCGGCTCCAGAGGATGCTCGACATCGCCACCGCAGGGATGAGAAGGAGGCTGCACAGGAGCATCCGCCAGTCGATCCAGGCGAGGATCAGGAGCCCGCCGACGAATTGCACCAGCGCCCGCCAGGGATTGAAGAGCATCGTGAAGACGAGCTCGCCGACGCCGCCGGCATCGTCGCGGAGGAGGGTCCCCGCGCCGCCGGCGCGGAGTTGGTAGATGCGGTGGAGCGGAAGCCGGGAGGCGTGCGCGAAAACGCGCCGGCGCATCCGCTCCTGGACCCGCTTCGAAGTCCGCGTCACGAGCCACCGGCCGGCGAGCGACAACAGGCTCCCGACGAGGATCGTGGCCATCACCGCGACGACGAGGAGCAGGAGCCGCCCCCCCGGCTCGGCCGGCACCGGCACCCAGGCGGGAAGCCAGGTGGGGAGCGTCTGGCCGAGGAGGACATGGTCGATGGCGAGCTTCGTGGAGGCTGCCGGGGCGAGCTTGAGGAGCGTCGACGCCGTGCCGAGCGACACCCCGAGGATCACGACGGTCCAATCGCCACCGAGGACCCGCGTCAGTTCGAGGAGCAATCGCGGCAGCGACCGCTGCCGCTGGCTCTTGGCCCGGGTGGCCTGCTCAGCCGGATCACGGCGACGATGACGGTAGTCGGCAAACTGCCGTCGACTCCCCTCCCCCTGCCTTTCGGCTGGCCGGGCGTGGCGTGGCGTGGTGCCGTTCAACGTCGGGATGCTCCCTGCCGGAGGGGCGTGGTGCCCGAGGATCGATCACCGTGCATCGACGGCGTCATGGCTGTTCCGCCGCGTTGAAGCGCTCGAAGGCCCACCGCCGTACTTCCCCCTCGGCCCGCCTCCATTCCGGCGGGCTGCCGGCATCCTGAACCATCCACACCACGGCAATCCTCCGCTTTGGATCGATCGTCATGTTCGTGGCGTGGGCACCGCCATGGCCAAACGTACCATCACTGCCGACACTAAAACCGAGGCCATAGCTCTCCGGCACGCCGTCCGGCGTTTGCCGCCGCGTCAGCTCCGTTACCGCGGCCTCGGAGAGAACGCGGGCGCCGTCGTCGCCGACCCCACGATCGAGGAGCATCCGGCAAAAGCGGCCGCAATCGGCAGCGGTCGAAAACAGCCCACCCCCCGGCATTGGATACCGGGCGGCCGAACCGTACGGCTCGGCGAGCTGGCCGATCCCGACCGGCTCGAGCGCCGTCTTGTCGCCATTGGCCCGGTACGACCGGGCAATCCTGCCGATCCGTGATCCGCTCGGCCAGAACGTCGTGTCATGCATGCCGAGTGGCCGCAGGAGGCGCTCGTCAAGGAAGCGCTCGTAGGGCATCCCCGACACGATCTCGATGATCCGTCCAGCCGTGTTGATGCCGGCGTTGGAATAGCGGTAGGCCGTGCCGGGCTGAAACTCAAGCGGCATCATCGAATAACTGCGGACGGCGGTCGCCAAGGGCACGCTGTCGAGTGTCGGCCGTTCCACGACCGAGGAGAACGGCAGGCCGCTGGTGTGGGAGAGGCAATCCCTGATCGTGATCGGACGGACCGGTCGGACGAGTCCTTTTTTCTCCCCCTGCCCCTCGCCGCTCCGCTCACCGATCACCCACAGGTCCTGGAACTCCGGGACGTACTTCGCCACCGGGTCGTCGAGGGAGATCTTCCCTTCGTCGACCAGGATCATGACGGCGGCCGCCGTGATCGGCTTGGTCATCGAGGCGATCCAGAAGAGCGTATCGGCCGCCATCGGGCGCCGCTCTTCCCGGTCAGCCATGCCCACCGCCTCTTCCGCAACGACCCCCTCGGGGCCGGTGACGAGGACCACGGCGCCTGCCAGGCGTCCGGCGTCGACCAACGGCGTCACCAGGGCCGCGGCAGAATCGGCCTGGGCTGACGCGACTCCAGAACCTTTCGCCCCCACGATCGCCAGGGCGACAAGGAGGGCTCGGACGAGGCGTTTGCCGAGGGACGTTTCCAAGAGATGAGCTCCGGTGAGGTGGCGGGCGACGTCGGCCGTCGGCGGGGGCTTCGGGCGTCAGACTCCACCCGCCCGAGAGGAGATGACGCCCTTGCCAGCCCTGAATATCGGCCGGGGCCCACCGCCGGCCAAGCCCCTCCCCGGGACAAGCCCGGAATGGGAAGGTTCGACGTGGGATCGGGCACCATCGATTCGGGAATCCGCCCGCTTCATTGCCAGCGCAAACATCGCCCATTCGTCCGCCCCCGCATCGCATCGGCAAGTGGGCCGGCCGCATCGGCCTCGGTGACCGATTGGAGTCGCAGTTGGCGTCCACTCACTTCGGTCAGGTCCACACCACCCGTTCAGAAGCGTTGGACAAACAGCAGCGGCGGTGCCGGAAACGGATCATGCGCCGCTGTCTGCCGGCCGGTTCAGCTCGGCGTGGGTTGCCGGGACGGCCAGCAAACCGGCCCCGCCAGGCGAAAGCCGTCGCAGCCAGCAAATGTGAATGTCCCCGCCGCGACAGCGACAACGTTGCCAACGTTCCCGGCCGCGCGGCGGTGTGTGAAGAAGCCGTGAGCGCCGGGCTTCGTTCGCGCGCTGACCGGCTCTTGTTGACCCGAGTGGTCAGTTCAATCACACCCAGACCCAGCCTCTTGACAAGGAAGTGACACGTGAACATCCTCTGGGGGGGATAATCGCTCGGGAGCGTTTCGGGGATCGGTCATCTGGGAAATGTCTGGACGAACCAGAAGACTCTATCCTCGGAAAGATGACCGACGATGTTGACGGGAGTCGGCATAGGGACAGCACTTGCCTCACTCGTCATCGCGCGGAGTACCGTCGGGTCTCAAACCACCGGAAGACGACACACTGCGATGCAAATGATCATGGCCACAAGGAGTCAGACATGGGGGCACGTTGCCGCTTCCCCCGGGACCGGACGGCGGCGATTGTTCCGAAAGCCTTCGCCCGTGATCAGGCTTGCCAGCTTCGTTTCATCAATCCGCGGATGGATGGAATCCGAAAAGCGTTCAAAGAATGTCGTGCACAGTCGGGACTATCGGTTCGGCGTCTGCCATGAAATGGTGTTCGATTTTTTCATTCAGGAGAGTTGATCATGAACTACGTCAGTCGTTATCACGTGGATAGCTTCAAGATGATCAACGGGGGTCTCCGGACCCTGCTCGGCCTTTGCATGGCCGCAGCCGCCGTGGCATTACCCAATCCGGCGGCCTTCGGAGAGCCGGTGACAGTGGGCGAATGGGCGACCGTCGGCGACGCGGGGAATGCTCCGGACGCCAACGGCAAAGGAGCCGTGCCCTACCTGTTTCGAATCAGCAAGACGGAGCTCACGATCGGCGAGTACACGACGTTCCTGAACGCGGTTGCGGCGAGCGATCCCTACGGCTTGTACAACCCCCGCATGGGGGACTACACGGAGGTTCTCGGCATCGCCCGCAGCGGCTCCCCGGGTTCGTATACCTACAGCGCCATGGCCCCGTTGGGGATCGCGTACCCCGGGTGCAGCAGTCCGACGAATCGGCCGATTACTTTCGTGAGTTGGTTTGATGCGGCCCGCTACGCCAACTGGATGCACAACGGGCAAGGTTCCGGAGGCACGGAGGACGGTGCGTACACGCTCAACGGAATGATGAGCGGGGCCGCTCCCGTGAAAAATACCAGTGCGCTCTTCTTCCTTCCCACAACAGACGAATGGTACAAAGCTGCGTATTACAAGGGCGGCGGAACGAACTCCGGATACTGGAAATACGCAACGCAGAGTGACGTACAACCGGGCAACGTGATCGGCAACGATCCGAACCAGGCCAATTACTTTCAGATCGGCCGGGCCTCGGTGACGGGTTGGCATGCTCTAGTAGGGAATCAGAATTACCTCACCGACGTTGGCGCGTTCACAGGGAGCTCCAGTGCCTACGGAACGTTTGATCAAACGGGAAGTGTTCAGGAATTTACTGATCTTGATGGTTCGTCCACGATCAGTCGAGGACTCCCCAGCGGAGAGTGGGATCACTACGTCAATCTTGATTCCTCCAACGGATCAACCGGCGAGACAGGGTGGGAGAGCCACACGATCGGATTCCGACTCGCCAGTTCGATGGATGCCGCCCGGATCAGCGGCGTTCCCGAAATCGATCCGGCAACTGGCGGCAGCGCCCTCTCGCTCGTCGCCGGGGTGCTGGCGATGATCGAGCAGCGTCGTCGGCGTGGCAAACTCTTGGCCTGATCGGTCGGGCTTGGAGAGCGCTGTTTCCCACCCGGGCTGGGCATCGCAAGGTGTCCGGCCCGGTTTTTTTCATTCCGCTCTGCCAGCCTTCTGGTCCTTTCCTCTCCTGTGGAGAAGGCGGGTGTCTCTCCGGCCATTGGCACAGAGGAGACCGCCGACCGTCCGGGGGTTGGTCAGGTTAATTTTGAGCAT
>Ga0114972_10000612_pt1 | contig 26567 bp, 1 predicted proteins | sample M_140807_EF_Meta_FD_87354 | JGI IMG/M metagenome (GOLD analysis project Ga0114972, IMG submission 87354) | Freshwater microbial communities from Lake Montjoie, Canada to study carbon cycling - M_140807_EF_MetaG | ecosystem: Environmental > Aquatic > Freshwater > Lake | place: Lake Montjoie...
CCACAGGGCTTGCTTTCATTGACGTCCCCGCCGGCGCAACTGATATAGATCAATCCCAGGCGCACTCGACAGCTCAAGACGCGATCGATATGTACGCCCCGCGCTGGGAGGTGCAATCAATTGCTTCAACTGGGGTAAGTGATTCAGCTCAACGGGTTGGCATTTTTGGTGGCCTACGTGCTCCAGCTTTAATCGATGCGTTGAGGGACCACTACCCTCAGGCAGTCATGCTCGACGAGGACTTTAATCCTGAGCACTTTGATCAACTTTTATATTTGAATTCCCTTGACTATCTTGTAGATGACACGCTGCCATCTCCTGAGGTGATCAAGGATTATCAGCGTTCGGTGCTGATGCCGCTATTTGAGATCATCAAAAAAATCGGCGTTCATTCGATAAAACTGAAAGTGTTGACGCATCGGGCACATGCATTTTCATCGAGTCAGTCTGCTCAACCCTTGGGATCAATGATTCTTGGATTTGTTAAGGCAGCAGGTCGCGAAATTTTGTCATTGAGCATTTCGGGTATTGATATTGATCGCAACGATAATGCAACCATCGTTGCGAAAGGTGTGCTCGACGAACCTGAGCATCGTCAAGCCCAAGATGTACTGCTACGTGCGGGTGCAAGATACGTGCGGACACTTTCTTGTGTTGAATTTGGCGATCAGGCAAGTCGGTTCAAAGAAAAGGGTGTATATCTCATCGTTGGCGGTGCAGGCGGTATCGGCATAGAACTTTCTCTCTATCTGGCAAAATCCTATCGCGCGAATATTGTTTGGGTTGGTCGTCGCCCAGAAGACGACAGGGTGCGTGCTGCGATGCAGCGTGTCCGTGAAAACGGCGCTCAGGTTTTATACATTAGCGCTGATGTCACCGATGCTTCTCAGTTAACGGCTGCGATGTCGGCTTGCCGAGCGCAATTCGGTTCTATTCATGGCGTGATCCATTCCGCACTTGTGCTGCGTGACGGGTTGATTTCTAAAATGGAATCAGCAGATTTGCTCGCAGCCTTACTGCCTAAAACAGAGGGAATTGCTGCGCTCGCACAATGTCTGCGTAATGAACCACTCGATTTCTTTTGTGTATTTTCTTCTGCGATTTCATTTGCTGGTAATCCCGGTCAATCCAACTACTCTGCTGCAAGTCTCTTTATTGATGCTTATACAGCACAGTTACGCCATCATTTGCCTTACCCCGTACTGACGCTGAACTGGGGTTATTGGGGGGAGGTTGGGGTAGTTGCGGATGATGCAACACGCGCGAGAATGCATGCACAGGGCATATTATCGATTTCTTCAGCGTCTGGCATGCAGTCTTTCGAGCAAATTCATGGCTCTGGAATCGCTCAGGCCATGCCGATGAGACTGTCAGCGCGTAAGCGTGCAGACATGGCTGATGAATTTTTTGTGATGCGTAAGGTGCCCGTGGCTGTGCCTGCGATTGTGCCAAATGCCAAGTATCCAGACCTGACCTCAGTCTCAGAGTTTGATCAGGATTTTTTTGATTATCTGGATAGCTACGCCCGATCGCGCGTTGCTCATTTATTGGCATTTGCATTGCCAGCGGTGGGAAATGTTATCGGTGCAACAGCTTTGCGTGAAGCACTGGCTATTTCCGAAAAAAATCATCTATTGTTTGCAAGCTTGCTTGATATGCTCGAGCGAGATCAATACATATCAATGACCGGTGATGCTGTTCGTGTGTTCAAACTGGCGGAAATGCCGATTCCCACCACAACACTAACGCAATCGCCATATTTCCCGTTACTTGACGCCTGCCTGAATGACCTGCTCGGCGTGCTGACAGGACGCCGCGATGCTGCGCAAGTTCTTTTTCCGCAAGGATCACGCGATCTTGTTAAGAACGTGTATGCCAAAAATGAAATCATGGCCGCTTGTGATCGTATGCTGGGTTCGTTGGTTGGGGATTACCTCGAGCAACGCCGCAAACAGGGTTTGAGCGGAACTGTTCGTATTCTTGAGGTAGGAAGTGGTACGGGTGCAGCAACGCGTCAGATTCTGGCTGCGCTTGGTCGATCGCCCTTGGATATCACTTATACATTTACGGATGTCTCCAGGAGTTTTGTCACGCGTGGTGAGTCCGAGTTTGCTCAGATGCATCCGTTTATGCGTTTTGATTGCCTAGACATCGCTCATCATCCTGTAGATCAAGGCATTGAGACGGGCTCTTATGATCTTGTCATTGCTTCAAACGTACTGCATGTTGTCAAACACCTTGGGGTGGCACTTGGTCATGCAAAGAGCCTTCTAAAAGAAGGAGGTTTGTTGTTAATCAATGAAGTCGCACAAGCACGTGACTTTATAACGTTGACTTTTGGGCTCACGCCCGAATGGTGGTCGCATCAAGGTGAAGACGGTCGTCTGCCACATTCCCCATTACTGTCAGGACGGGGTTGGAGCGATCGCTTGTTTGCAGAGGGGTTTTCAGAGGTCAAAGAGTTTGGTCCGTTAGAAATCGAGGGTCACGCGAAGCCGCAGGTCATTGTTGCCGCAGTAAGTGACGGTTGGATCAGACTGCCTGTCTACACGGCTTTGAGTCAAACAGAAATACCTAAAGTTGAACCTTCGTTATTACACAATCAAGACGAATACGCACTGGAATTTGTGCGAGAAGTATTTTCATCTGTTCTTAGGATGCAGAATGAGGAACTCGACTCCGATTTGACCTTTGAAATGTTTGGTGTCGACTCTTTGCTTGTGATGGACTTGACGCGTGCGTTTGAAGCAAAGCTTGGAAGCATCCCTGCCACCATACTTTACGAAGCTAGAACAATGCGCGCGCTCGCCTCTAGGCTGTCGGCTCAGATTGCTGGATATCAGGCTCAACGCCATGCCGCGTCTCAAACTCGGATCGCACAACCTGCGTTAGTGTTGGCTGCGAGCCGAACATCTTCCAAGGTGAATAATGTTGCTGTCGTTCAACGCGCAGACGAAGGTGTATCTACCAGAATAGAACCTGTTGCAGCTGGCTTGATAGGTCCTGCGACAGAGGATGCGGTCGCAGTGATTGGTATTGCCTGCAGATTCCCGGGCGCAGATGATACGAATGCGTTTTGGTCATTGTTAAACGCGGGACGAAGCGCCATCACCGAGGCATCCGCTGAGCGCTGGGGATGGAGTGAAGTTGAAAAAGGCACGCGATCAAGTGGCTCGAGGCACTACAGTTGCTGGGGTGGGTTTATTAATGGTTTCGATGAATTCGATCCCATCTTTTTTGGAATTTCGCCGGCTGAAGCCGAAACGATGGATCCTCAGGAGAGATTGTTCCTGCAAACCGCCTGGCACGTTCTGGAAGATGCTGGTTATCCGCCACCATCCCTCAAAGGAGGTGCTGTTGGTGTGTATGTAGGCGCGATGAATCCCGACTATGAGTGGTTAAGTGGGTATGCCGCCCACTCTGGTCATAGTGGCGACGCCCATTCGGCTTACTGGTCAATAGCAAACCGGGTAAGTTATGTGCTTGATTTGCGTGGCCCGAGTATTGCTGTCGATACCGCATGTTCATCTTCCTCGAGCGCCATCCACCTTGCCTGTGAGGCTGTTCGTCATGGTGAGTGTGACACAGCGATTGCCGGTGGTGTCAATATCATTGCTGGACCTATTCACTATTCTCGTCTCTGTGGCCTTGGGATGCTGTCTGATGGCCCGGATTGCAAGAGTTTTGGGATAAATGCTGATGGTTTCGTTGATGGCGAAGGTGTAGGGGCTGTTCTGCTAAAGCCCTTGAGTAAAGCACTCGAAGATGGTGATGACATTTATGGTGTGATCCGCGGCTCCGCTGTAACCTCCGGTGGAAAGACGAGTGGTTATACCGTTCCCAATCCTGAGGCTCAAACACAAGCGATCAATCGAGCCTTATTGCGTGCCGGAGTGAGTCCTTTAGAGCTTTCCTATATCGAGGCACATGGCACAGGCACGGCGCTTGGCGATCCGATAGAGTTTGTCGCGTTAAATCACGCACTGGGGATGTCCGGTAAGCTCATTCAGGATTGCGCGCTGGGCTCTGTCAAATCAAATATTGGTCATTTGGAATCTGCCGCTGGAGTGGCCGCATTAATTAAAGTTTTGTTGATGCTGCGCCATCGGACACTGGTACCAACGCTGCATGCTGATAGACCCAATTCTGCACTTGCATTAGAAAACAGTCGTTTGAAACTGCAGTTGAAGAGTCGACCCTGGGTCTCTAGCGGTCATTTGTTCGCGGGTGTTAGCTCATTCGGTGCAGGGGGGACGAATGTGCATATTGTGGTTGAGCAACCCCCTCAACGTTTAGCTGAAACAAAGCTGTTGGATCAGTACCTGATGGTGCTTTCCGCCGATGACGTTGAGCAGCTAAAAGTGCAAGCCACTGTGTTAGCAACATATTTGAAACAGTGCACCGATGATATGCAAGAAAAAATTCTGGATATCGTTTCAGATTTGCTTGGCGTATCAGCGGAACAAATCGACAAGACTCTGCCGCTTGTTGATTGCGGCATCGATGGTTCAATGGCACTTCGATTTTCTAGTGCAATAGAAAAATCCTTGGATCTAAACCTTCTTATTGATCCACAAAGTAGTTTGAACGACATTTTTGCGGCTGTAGGCGTCCAGAGTGCTAGCAAATTGACTGCTGCGTCTCTGGCTTATACGCTGCAGACAGGGCGCGCCCAACTGAGTGAACGATTCGCCGTAATGGTGAAAGACATACCCGGTCTTGTTCAGTCGCTTGATGATTTTGTTACGCATGGTATGACGCATGAGGTCAATGGCAGCGGTGAATGGGCCGCAGCTGGCAGAGATTATCTTCTGGGTAAGTCAATTGATTTCAAAGCCCTATGGAAGGGTGAGTTTCCTTTGCGTGCGAGCTTGCCCCAGTACGTTTTTAGACGTGAAAGATACTGGATTGCTGAACTGGATCAGCCAGTTGTTCGCCAGCAGTTATCCGTATCCTCTGTTCAGATCAGTCCTATCCAGGTTACGCAGGTGACTCAAACGACGCAGTTAACTGAGAATGAGGGTAGTCAGGCTTTTTCAGGTAAATCTGCCTCAGTTCTTAAATTTCCACTCAAAAGTAAAGGCGCACGCGTTGCAATTATGGGGGGAGGTCCTGCAGGCTTGGTGACTGCAAAAACCATGTTAGAGGCTGGGCACGAGCCTGTTGTGTTTGAAAAGACTGACCGTATAGGTGGGATCTGGGCTCAGCGAAGCCATAAACCGTATGGTACGTATGGCAGCACACGACTGCAGTCTTCAAAATATACGGCGTTGTTTTCGGATTTTCCTGCAGCAGATTCCATGTCGGTTTTTCCGGGTGCGGCGGAGCTGGGGACATACTTCAAGGATTACGTAGAGAATTTCAATCTTGAAAAATGCCTGAGGTTGTCAACCGCATTCACCGAGTTGCAAAAGGATGACGAGGGGTGGCGTGTTCAGTCCTCTGGACCTTCTGGTCACACGGAAGAGCATTTTGATGCGGTGGCAATTTGTCCTGGATTGTTCTGGAATGCTGCAAAGCCTGACCCTTCTTTCTATGGGAAATTTAAAGGTACGGTATTGCACTCGACTGATTATTTCGATGCGTCTCCTTTTTCAGGAATGAGAGTGTTGGTGGTCGGTAATGGCGTGAGCGGTATGGATATCGCTGCCGAGGTCGCCGATGTTGCACGATCTGTTGCGATATCTGTCCGAACAAATAAGTGGTCGATTCCTAGAATGATTGGTTTTGTTCCAAATGATTGCTCTGTGACGCCTTTACGTCAAATGCAAAGGCAGCAGCAAAGCGTTCAGGAACAGGTCAAAGGCTGGCGCGATGCGATGCCTGACTACATGGCTGCATTCGAGCGAAGCGGACTGATGCCTGATGTGCAGGTTAAGGGCCTGATTAACGTCAATGACAGACTGATTGATCTTGTCTGTGCGCAAAAAGTACAGGTGGTCCCTCAGGTTGCTTCCTTTGAAAGGAATGGCGCCGTATTTATTGATGGTCGACAGCAAGATTTTGATGTCATTATTTTCTGTACTGGTTATAAATTGCCACATATTCCGTTCTTGGGTTGTTCGCCTGCAGACCTGTACAAAAATCATTTTCATCCGTCACACAAATCACTGGCTGTGATTGGCATGTATCCAACGACTCTTGGTTGTTTTTCAACAATGGAGTTGGGCGCAAGATGGTTTGCGCAAGTCTTATCAAACAAGGTTGCCCTACCGGACAGCACTGTTATGCAGCAAAGCGTAATGCAGAATCAGCGCATACATCCCCGTTCAACAGATGCGTCTGCATCTTATGTTTTACCGATTGATACGGCAGTCGACAACATCTGGCTAGCGGAACAGATTGGTGCCTTTCCTGATCCTGCCTCCAATTGGAAGCTTTATTGGGAATTGATTAACAGTCCGCCCATTCCAGCGATTTACAGATTGTGCGGACCGAACGCCTGGGAAGGCGCACGAGCATATTTAGAGCATGTAAAGAGCAAGTTGTTCGTCAACGTTGATGATGCAGATCAATCCTGGATCGCTGATGACATGCTTTGCGCACTGGGTGCCGATGCTGTTGTGGCGCTAGAGCGGGAGAGGCAGATCGGTCAAGCACAGCGCGATCGCGTCTTGGGCATGATCAAGGTTGTGCCTGTTGGAGGTTTGTTATGAGTTACCAGAATAATATGTTGGCTGCTATGCCAGCTACAGCGCAGTTAGGCATTTATCACCCTGAGTGGATATCCAACCCCTCTACCACGATTAACGCCTCTGCAAATTGGACTCTTATTACGGTACATCGATCTTTGGCAGGCGGAGCTGTCCAGCTCGTTGATTTGTTTGAAGTGCTGGATTTATTGCGTAGCCGACGTATTAAACAGCCCGTTCTGCATCTCAGGCTGATGGATGAGCCACTAGATTGTATGGCCGCTTCAATCGATGCGTTGTTGAAAAACGCTGTCCTTGAATATTCAGACTTTGCGATGCGTTCAGTTACGCTAGATCACGCAGATGCTAAGCAGGTAATCGATGTAGAGACGCGCATATTAGCAGGCACTGACACAGCCGTTTTGTGGACGGGAAATCTCCGTCGTACCCGCACATGGAAACTTCAATCTTCCAAGATGCCTGCTGAACCAAGCGATTGGCTTGCGCAAGACGTGATCTTAGTGACCGGAGGGCTTGGCGGTATAGGTCGTGCGTTGACAGAGCAGATGATGAAGCAACCCGATTGTCGCATTGCGTTAGTGGGCCGTTCAGAAATAAATGTTCATACACAATTATGGATGGATCATTTTGACGGTCGGGTTCATTATTTCCAAGCTGACGTATCTGATCTGCATCAATGCGAACGTCTGATCAGTGATGTGCAAAAAATGATAGGTCAGATCACAGTTGTTATGCACGCCGCAGGTGTATTGCATGATGCCTGGCTCAGTAATTTGGATAACGATCAATTTAACAAGGTTCTTGCACCAAAAGTCCAAGGGGCCATTTATTTAGATCAGGTGCTTTCTGAATCTAAGTCTTTGCGGTTATTTATCCTGTTTAGTTCCCTCGCTGCGGTTATTGGTCAGGTGGGACAGGGCGCTTACGCTGCAGCGAATGCATGGCTTGATCATTTCGCAGTTGCTCGTGAAAAACTAAAGAATAAACAGCAACGCTGCGGTGTCACACGGTCGATTGCATGGCCGTTGTGGTTAAGTGGTTCGATGACACCACCTGATGAGGTCATCGCCGAACTGTTGCAACTAGGGATGCAACCCATGCCAACGACGATAGCCATGGACGCGATGTCCATTTGCGCATGTGCATCCGCCGTTATTGGTGTGCCCTTGTGGGGCGAACTTGATCGTGCGACGCACGCGCTCGGCTTAATTTCAATTGATCCTTCAGATTTAGCCGTTATGCCATCAACCAATGAGAGTATAAAAAATATGGAACTCTCTGTGCTGACTGATCGCATTGCTGCTGTCGCAGAAAAAATTCTAAAGCTTCCAAAAGGTCGCTTGGATCCAAGCCGGTCTCTGAGTGCCTATGGATTTGATTCGATTTCCCTGACACGTTATGCCTCTGCGTTGAAAGATCAATTAAATTTTAAGGGCCTCGCTCCTGCAACTTTTCTTGACTACCCAACGCTCAATGAACTTGCTGCGCATCTTATGACACAGTTGCCCGTGTTAGAAATGAAGGCGATTGTTGTACCTGTTGCAGCAGTAGATTTTTCCAAAGATACGGACGTTTCTGAAAAACGGATTGAAGAACCGTCGCGTCTTGGTGCATTTGATCTATTGCAACGCGCCAAACTATTCCAACGTGTCAGTCAGCCGCGTCAGACTGAACAAACTGCTGATTCAACTCAACCATCCTTCACCCAGGCTGAAAGTCGCTCGCAATCCGCGTCAAAACAGATTGCAGTCATCGGCATCGGATGTCGATTCGCCGGTGTTGAAGGTGTTGTGCAGTTTTGGGATGCCTTGCTTGCGGGTAAGCAGATGATTTCTCGCGTACCTGCTGATCGCTGGGACTGGAATGCAATTGACGGCGTCCTGGATGCGCCTGGCAATTTGACTGATTGCCATTTTGGCGGATTTATTTCAGACGTAGCCGGATTTGATGCCGACTTATTTGGTCTGTCCGAACAGGAAGCGCAAACAATGGATCCGCAGCACCGCATGGTGTTGGAAGTCGCTTGGGCGGCTCTTGAAGATGCAGGTATTCCCTTCGAAGATCTAAGGGGTAAGAAAGTTGGTGCTTTTGTTGGTGTTCAACGCCAGGAGTATCAGGTTCGCTTATTAACCCAAGCGATGGATGGTACCGCTAATACGGGTAATAGCCATGCCATGCTAGTCAATCGTCTTTCATATCAGTTTGGCTGGACGGGACCGAGCCTCGCCATTGATACAGGATGCTCAGGATCGGGAGTGGCTATCCATCAGGCTGTTCGTGCGTTGCTTTCTGGTGAGTGCACACATGCCATTGCAGGAGGAGTCAATATCGTTCTATCGCCTGAGTCGGTTGTTGTCAATCGCAGAATGGGTCTCCTGACTGCAGATAAGATTGTTCGACCGTTTGATAAGTCAGCCGATGGACATTTGTTTGCTGATGGCGCTGCATTAGTTGTTCTTAAGTCGCTTGAAGATGCTCAGGCGGATGGTGATTTTGTCTATGGCGTGCTCACTGGGACGTCAACTAATCATAATGGCGAGTCAATGTTTCTGACGGCTCCCAGTCCACGGGGACAGGCACAAGCAATTTCTGAGGCCTTGCTGCGGGCGCAAGTTGGACCAGATGATATTGATTTTGTAGAAGCGCAAGGTGCTGCGAACACGTTTGTCGATAGTGCAGAGCTAGAGGCATACAGACAGGTGTTTGCTGAACGCGGTCGTGTGATGCCGATTGGTAGTCTAAAGGGTAACTTCGGTCATCTGGAGTCAGTATCTGGCGTAGCATCCTTGATCAAGGCGATGATGCAAGCGCGTCAAGGTATTCTCTTGCCCACGCTTGGCCATTCTGAATTGAATTGGGATAGTTCACGCTATGCCATTCCATGTGAGGTTGTCACGCAAGCGCGTCACTGGCCCGTGACAGGCAAGGCCGTTCGTCGGGCAAGCGTACATAATTTTGGCTACGGTGGAACCAATGTTCACATGGTCATTGAGTCGCCTGTCCAAGACAGTGCGCATCGTCCAGAGGATCAGCTTCTTTATCTGCCCATATCAGCAAGGTCTGAGGAACGTTTGCATGCAACGCTTCATATGCTTGCGGATTTCCTGTCGCGTGCGCAGTGGCGCAACCTTGCCATTCAAGAAATTAATCTTGCTGATATAGCTTTGACATTACAAAGTGGAAGATCAGCATGTACAACGCGTGTCGTCTTTGCCTCTTCATCAGTTAAAGAGTTTACGCAGCAATTATCAGCGTTTCTCACGACCGGTCAGCAAACGGCTTCTGATGTTGAATTTCCGCATGAAATCAAGCAATGGCTCTCTGGCGATTCAATCAATTGGTCCTTATTTCGTCCTGCGCATGCCTTTGGCCGTATTCCTCTGCCTGGGACTGCATTTTTTCGAAAAAGACACTGGATTGAATATTCATCCGTCCAGGCACAGGCTGAACAAGTTCCTCGCTCTCCAACAGCAGTCAGTGCTTATTATGATGCTCTCGCAAACAGTGTTGAGCAGCTCGCGGGACGCGAGGAAATGAACCTGCTTTTCGCTCCATTCCCTAAGAAAGTTGCTGGTTTTTCATGGGTCAAAACACTTTTTCAACCTGAACTTAACCCTGAGCATTTTCAGTTGTTTCTTCAGTCCCAGCGCCAAATGAAGGCCAGACTGTTTGATCGGGTTGATCTTTCACGCGTGCGACGTGTGATGGACATCGGATGTGGTTTTGCGACAGACTTGATCGCACTCGCGCGATTGAACCCCTCCCTGTACGGACGTGGTTTTACCATCGCCGCAGCACAGGCAAAACTTGCAGCAGAGCGTGTATTACTTGAAAATTTTAATGAACGTGTTGAAGTATTGAACAGCGATTCAGCAACGGACGATATGGGCGGACCGTACGATCTGATGATTGGATTTGAAGTGACTTTCCATATCGAAAACAAGGAAGGTCTTTTTTCAAACATAGCCCAAAATCTTGATGAAAATGGCGATCTATTGCTGATTGACTGCGTTGCACAGACTATCGGCGATGTATCCATGCCTGACATCGGTCAGTTTACGCCGACCGCTGACCAATTCGCCGCCGTACTCGCCAGACACGGTCTTTTAATCCTGCATGCTGACGATGCAAGTGGTGGTGTTGCGAACTTTTTGTTTGATCCTGACCTGGATAAAAATCTTGATGCGCTCGCCCGTCAGGCACCACTCATGGCTGCACGCGCTGCTGAACATCGCGGCTGGACTAATTTTGGCCAGGCCCTAGAAGCAGGACTGCTTCGTTATGTACTCTTACATATTCGCAAGAGTGCGTTGAATTTTACAGAGTTGGAGTCGCGTAATTGTAATTGTTTGAAGCTGGCTCCCCCGTTTGGTGGCCCAGCAGTTCGTAAACCTGTGGTGCTGACCTTGAATAGCGCAGGCACGATTGACGATCGCATCGCCGTCGCAGTAGAAAATTTGCTTGGTTTAAAGGGCACATCGATAGCACGCGATGCAAGGTTTGCAAGCCTTGGTGTGAACTCACTCATTGGTCTCCAACTCGTTGAAGCATTAAATCGCACGCTCAATGTCAATGTCCGAATGACAGATTTGTTTGACTACCCAAGCATTCACTTGCTCGCTGGCCATTTAAAAACACTTTCACCTGCACTCGAGTCCTCTTCCTTTCAACCTGTCAAGCGATCGACGCTAAAAATTGTCGGGCAGCCCTCCGTTTTGCTTGACCGTACAGAGCCACAAGAGAGCGTTCGTGAGCAGGATATCGCCGTAATTGGACTTGCCGCTCGCCTACCAGGTGCAGACGATATAGAAGCATTCTGGTCGAATTTACAAGCAGGTGTGGATTCTGTTGGACCCTTGTCCGCGTCGCGTCTTGGACTGGTTGGTCATGCGACTGAACGAGCGGGTGGTTTTCTGGACGGAATCGAGTTTTTTGACCCATTGTTTTTTGGTATCTCACCTCGCGAGGCCCAGGCAATGGATCCTCAGCAGAGATTATTTCTCGAGCAGTGCTGGAGAGCGATTGAAAATGCGGGTATTAAACCTTCAGACCTGAGGGGAAGTCTTTGCGGTGTGATTGCCGGCGTTCAACCGAGTGAGTATGGTGATCTAGCTTCTGAACTTGCCTTTGAAAACAATGCTGCGCAATTTTTACTGGGCAATGCCTCCTCGATACTGGCTTCTCGTATTGCGTACTTGTTGGATCTCAAAGGACCCGCCATCAGTGTTGATACGGCGTGTTCATCCTCGCTCGTTGCTGTTCATCAGGCCTGTCGGATGTTGCGCGGCTCCGAGGCAGATTTGATGCTGGCTGGTGGTGTTTCTTTATTTCTGACAGACAAACCTTTCAGGATGATGAGCCGTGCAGGGATGCTTTCGGCATCAAGCCGTTGCCGTTCCTTTGGGGCGGATGCGGATGGTATTACGGTTGCAGAGGGTGCTGGCGTAGTCGTGCTGAAGCGTTTGTCTGACGCGCTGCGTGATGGTGACAAAGTATGGGGCGTGATTCGAGGTTCAGCTGTAAATCAGGACGGGGCAACGAATGGAATTACTGCTCCAAGTCGTGAGTCCCAGCGTAAATTAGCCATGGCAGCATTGAAGGATGCTGAGGTTGACGCGGCAAGTATTGATTACATTGAGGCGCACGGTACAGGGACACCCTTGGGTGATCCGATCGAGGTCGCGGCTTTGTCAGATGCCTATAGCACTCTTGAGATGGCTCAGGGACAAGGCTCTATTGTTCTTGGTTCAGTGAAATCTAATATCGGACATGCCTCAGCTGCTGCAGGTATCGCAGGACTGATTAAGGTTTTGCTATCTCTTGCGCACGAAAAAATTCCACAAACACTGCACGCTGAATTTTCAAATCCTCATATTCATTTCGAAGACACACCTTTCACATTGGCGCGTCAAGCGGTGTCGTGGTCTCAGGGTCACAGACGTATTCGCCGTGCTGCTGTGAATTCATTGGGGTTTGCGGGTACGAACTGCCACATGATTGTTCAGGAGGCAGGAGAACCTTCAGATCGCTCCCCCTCTGGGGCAATTGGAATTTTCCCGCTGTCTGCTAGAACCGATGCTGCGCTCATAGTTCATGCGGATCGCATGGCTAAGTATCTTATGCAATCAGCACATGAGCTGGATCCGTTTACTGTCGCAGCAACGCTGCAAGATGGCCGCCAAGAACACGAAAAACGACTCGTCGTAATGGCTGAAAGTTTGACGGATGTCGCAAGCACGCTTGCGGCCTTTGCCGCGGGTCAGTCTTCTTTGCCAGGCTTGATCATAGGATCGGTCGTTGAGGGTGATCTGCAAGACTTGATTGGTGGACAAGCTGGTGAGTTATTCGTCGAGATGCTGATGCAGACGCAGGATCTTGGTCGTCTTGCGCGTTTATGGTGCCGTGGTTTTGGTGTCGATTGGGCTGGGTTGCGCGCGGGCCAGAGAGTCGCGCCGGTTTCTTTACCTGGCTATCCCTTTGAGCGGCTGCGCTGCTGGGTGGATACCGATCCGATCGCGTCGAGCGGTCGAGTGGTAGTTGCTGCATCGGATGCTGCGACGGGTGTTGCCTCAGTTCATGCAGGGCTGTTGCAGCCGCACTGGGTGGTGGCTAAGCAGGTATTGAGTGGGCAGTTTACTGGTCGGATTGCTGTGATTGGCGAGGGGATCTGGGGCGGGTTGGCCGAGCGTTTAGGGGCGAGCTTGTTCGCGCCCGAGCGGGCTGCCGAGTTGGTCGCGCGTTTGGGGGAGTTTGAGGCGGTTGTCGATGCCGGACTGGATGCGTCTTTAGCTGAGCGCCACGAGGTGTGGCGCGCGATTGCTGGCAGTGTTCTGGGCGTGCGTTTATTGGTGTTGCGTGGCCCAGAAGAGCAGAGCGCTGCAGGTGCGTTTGCTGGTGGAGTAGCGGCCTCGCTGGCTGCGGAGTATGCGCGCGTATGGTCGCGCGAGATGTTGGTGGTCGAGGCACCTGAGGATGCGTCAGTGCATGCCTCTCTGGAGCCACTGGCGCACGCTGTTGCGTGCGAGTTGTGCCAGGAGGATGGTGTTGCGCGCGTACGCTGGAATCGGGGCGTGCGTGAAGTGCTTTCTTTTGTGCCTGTGCAGATTGATGCGGGTGTCCAGTCAGCTGCGCGCGCAATGCTTGCGCGTGTGGGGCACGGCCCGGTTCTGATTACGGGTGGTCTGGGTGGGCTCGGTCTTGCTCTGGCGAATTATCTGGTGGCGTGTGGGGTGAGGGTATTGGCGCTGACCGGGTTGCGTGCGTTGGGTGCCGAGGGGACGCACGCGCAACGCGAGCAGGTTGTGCAGGCGTTGCGTGCTTCGGGCGTGACGGTTGAGGTGTATGCGGGCGAGTTGGGCGGTGTGGAGTTTGAGGAGTTTGTGGCGGGTGTGACGACTCGTCATGGCAATCTGCGTGGCGTAGTGCATGCTGCGGGCAGGGTGGGTTCTGGCGCGCGTTCGTACGTGTCGCGTGAGTATGCCGATGTCTGGTCTGTGGCCTCACCCAAGGCCGATGGCTATGCGGCGCTCGAGCGTGTGCTGCAAGGCCAGTCGCCTGAGTTTGTGGTGCTGTATTCCTCGATATCGGCGAGCGTGCCGAGTCTGGCTGCGGGTCTGGTTGACTACGCGGGCGCCAATGCGGTGCTCGAGGCGCAGGCGCGTCTGGCGTGGGCGCAGGGTCGGCGCGAAGTACGCGCGGTGGCGTGGGGGAGTTGGAGCGAGTCGGGTCTGGGGGCCGCGTCTTCGCAGCGCTTGTCCGCATTGGGGCTCGAGACGCTGAGCGATGCGCAGGGCGTGGCGTTATTCGAGCAGGCGCTGGGTGTGGATGCACCTGTTGTGCTGGCCACAGGTTTGCTCAGTGATGCGTATGTTTCGCGTCTGGGCTTGTTGCCACTGTCGCGTGTGCCTAAGGCAGCGGGACAGTCTGGTGCGATGTTGCAGTGGTTATCGGAGCTGTTTGGTCGTGAGTTGAAGCTGCCCGCTGGCGAGATTGATGTGGATCGTCGCTTCGAAGACTATGGCGTGGATTCGATTCTGTTGGCCGATCTGGTTGTAGCACTCGAGCGTGGGTTATCGGCAAGATTAGAGCCGGGTTTGCTGATTGAGCATCGCACGATGCGTGCGCTGGCCGGGCATCTTTGCCTGACCTATGCGCCACCGGGTGGCGTCATTGGTCACGCGAGCGCTCGCGTGACCGGTGATGTGAGTGGTGATATGAGTGGTGCTGTGAGTGGTGCTGTGAACGTACCTCCCGCCGTCTTGGCGCAGGACGCGCGTGCGTTGCCTTTCACGAGCCTGAGTGCGACGCCCAAAGGGCTTGAATCTTCTCGTATCGCGGTGATTGGTCTGGCGTGTGATTTTCCAGGCGCCCCGGATGCGGACACGTTCTGGCGCAACTTGGAGCAGGGTGTGGACGCCGTCACCGAGGTGCCAGCCGATCGCTGGGACATCGGGCAGATCTATTCGCCGTCAGGAGGCGTGGGGCGCAGCATCAGCAAATGGGGCGGCTTTATCAAGGATGCCAAGTTGTTTGATCCAGAGTATTTTGGTATTCAGGCAAGCGATGCGGCGGGGCTCGATCCCCTGGTGCGCAAAGCGCTCGAGGTCTGCGTGCAGGGACTGCGCGATGCGGGGATGCAGGACGCTGAGCTCAAGGGTAGTCGCACAGGCGTGTATCTGGGCGCGCGGATGGGAGACTATGGTGCACGCCTGGTCAACCGCGACAAGAGCGGTATCACTGGCAGCGCGCAGAACTTTATTGCTGCGCAGATCGCGCATTGTCTGGACTTGCACGGCCCTAACCTGGTGGTGGATACGGCTTGCTCGTCGTCGTTGATGGCGGTGCATCTTGCCGCGCGCAGTCTGCTGGATGGCGAGAGCGATCTGGCCTTGGCGGGTGGCGTGGACTTATTGCTCGATGAAACGCCCTATATCGGACTGAGTGCGGGTCAAGCGTTAAGCCCGCGTGGACGTTGCGCGACGTTTGACGAGCAGGCCGATGGTTTAGTGCCTGGAGAGGGTGCGGGGGTGGTGGTGCTCAAGCGACTGGATCGTGCGTTGGCCGATGGGGATCGTATTCTTGCCGTCTTAGAGGGCAGTGCGGTCAACAATGATGGTCGCACCATGGGTCTGACCACGCCGAATCCGCAGGCGCAGCAGGCGGTGATCAGCGAGGCTCTGGCGCGCGCCGCAGTCTCAGCGCAGACCGTGAGCTATGTCGAGGCACATGGGACGGGCACGATGATTGGGGATCCGATCGAGTTGCGCTCCTTGTGGCGCGCACTGGGTGATGAGGGGGCACGGGGTCGTTGTGGTGTGGGTTCGGTCAAGAGCAATATTGGTCACTTGCTGAGTGCCGCGGGTGTGGCGAGTCTGATCAAGGTGGTGCTGATGGTGTCTGAGCGCAAGCTCGTACCTACTTTGCACTGTGATCGACCCAATCCACGGTTTGCGTTCGAGACCTCGCCGCTGATGCCAGTCAGGGCGTTGCAGAGTTGGAGTGGGGTCGATGGCGTGTGCCGTGCGGGAGTCTCAGCGTTCGGCTTTGGCGGGACCAATGTGCATGCGGTGGTCTCTAATGAAGGGATTCCTGCGAACTATCAACCCACCAGACAAGCACTGCCCGCACAGGTATTTAATCGACGTGAGTTCTGGCTAGAAAAAATACGGTCCACCTATTCAATGAGTCATCCAGAAACGTCCGTTACACCCGTCAAAGAAGTCAAAGACGTTGCGAGGCGTGTGCTTGCACTAGAAGAAATAGATCTGGTCGGAGAATAACAATGAAGAAGATCCAGTTTCGAACAACCGTGCATCACGATGACTTCATTGTTCACGATCATCGTGTTCATGGTGTACGCATGATGCCAGGGGTGACCTTTCTTGATCTCGTCTGGAGATTGCTGACGAGCAAGGGCTTGGATCCTGTTGCTGCAGAGATTATTAAAGTCGTGTTTTCTCATCCCGTCATGATGGATGAAAACCAAAGCCGTTGCATAAAATTTGATATCGAAACAACTACGGATCAATGGCGTATTGTCGCGCGCAGCCAGCTATTGAGCACAGGACTGCCAGAAAACGAAGGCTGGGATGAAAACTTTCGCTGTAGTGTCAATCTAAATTGTCGCGATCTCAGTCTCGGTCGACAAATCGCCAAAATGCCTGACAGTCAAGCTACTTCAGAGTTGATTCCGATGGAATCAGTCTATGCGCGTGCCAGGGATGTAGACATTGTTCATCTTGAAAGAATGACACTGGTTGGGGACATCCATAAGTTCAAGTCGCAAGCTTTTGCGGAGCTCATGTTAAGTCCGCAAGCAATCTTAGTTGAAGATGACTACGTTGTGCATCCCGCTATTTTAGACTCGGCAACCCTCGTTCCTTTTGTATTCCTTGATCATACGAAAATACTAGAACCTTATATTCCCCTATCAATTGAACGGGTCACGCTGAATGCACCTGTACGTGGAAAGATACGGGTTCATGTGCATGACAGTCATGATACGCAAGGTATACATGACGTCTTGTTCCATAACTATGATCTGTGTGACTTGAATAATCAGGTGCTTGTGCGTGTCGAGCGTTTAAGTGCGAAGCGCGTGCGTAACCGGTTTAGTAGTGAACGATCTTCATCTTCGCTTGTAGCCAAGGCTCAGCCGGACGCGTCAGGATCGAAGAGAAAATCAGTGCATGTTTTTGATATATCCGACCATAGCGATACTGCGTCAAATTTACGTGATTGGTTGACTGCTCATGTCAGCGACATGCTAGGCCGTGAGATCACCCGTGAAGACGCTGAGGTTGGGTTTTATGATCTAGGTCTGGATAGCCGTCAATTGCTAGAGTTCGTGCGCATTTTAGAGCAAGGACTAGGTAAAGATCTATATCCAACACTGCTGTTTGAAGAAGGGACGATACAAAGGCTTTCAAGTTATTTATTGCAAGAGCATCCTGAGGGCGTGCAAAGTTTATTGAAGCTATCCAATCAAACAGATAAGACAACTGACCAAAGTCAGACAACATTAATGTTCTCTGAATCTAATACGGTTGAGAGTCACTCTTCCGATCAGATTGCAGATCAGACGATTATGTTGGTACCAGTTTTTGAGTCACAGCCTATTGAGGTTGGGTCACTGGTGTCATCCAAATTGTTTATTGACATCGAGCGCATGCCAGAACTCGAACAGCTAGAAAAATCTTGGCCAGGTTCTATTGCACAGACTCCTGGCGAGGCTGGCATTATTTTTTTCGGATGGCGTGGTGCTGCTGATGCGCAAAGGTTGTTTGAACTATGCGCCAGCATAACCAGTGAGGCGATGCTCGTCGTTGTGCACCCGGAAGGTGTCCGCGGCTATGCGGAGCAGTCTGCTGTGAGTGGCTTGTTGTCGAGCGTATCGCTCGAGCGCCCAATGCTCCGTTTAATCAGCATTGCTGGTGCGAATGTTAAGCAACTGATAGAGGAAACTAATGCTGCGCGGCCGGGTTTCCGGGCTGTACGTTATCTTGGCGGTCAGCGTTTGCAACGCTGCTTTAAGCAGATCCCTGTGCCACAGAATACGTGGCGTACTCAAGGTGTATGGGTCATCACTGGCGGTTTAGGTCGCCTTGGACTTGGTTTTGCGCGTGCACTGCGTGCAGAGGGTGCAAAAGTTGGCCTTGTCGGGCGACGTTCACCATCTAGTGCGCTTGAACAGCAACTTATGCAAGAAGAGACCGAATGGGTTGTTGCTGATGTAAGTGACTATGCTTCGCTTGCGCTAGGGCTGGATGTTCTGCGCGAACGACTGGGGCCATTCACGGGTGTAATTCATGCTGCAGGTGTGTTGCGTGATGGCTTAGTGATGTCAGGTGTTGATCCCGAGGCTGTGCATGCGGTGTTAACACCCAAAATGACAGGCGCAGCGAATCTTGATGCTCTGACACGTAACGATCCGCTAGATATATTTCTACTTTGTTCTTCTGTAAGCGGCAGTTTCGGCAACCTTGGTCAAGCAGTGTATGCCTATGCGAATGGTTTGCTTGATGGCTTTGCACAAGATCGGACAGGTCCAGGCCGAACACTTTCAGTGGGTTGGCCGTTATGGGCGGATGGAGGGATGCAGGTGCCCGAGGCGGATGCCAAGGCGATGCGAAACCGATATGGCATGCAGCCAATGCCCACTGAAGCAGGCATCACATCATTGTTCACTTTGCTGGGCGCCGATGAACTTTCACCACATGTGGTGGTGCTGCACGGAGAGTCTCTGCGTTTGTGTCAAACACTTGGGATTCATCCCGTTTCAGACCAAAGCGAATCTGTTCCGGAATCTGTTATTACGCAAAAACGTATTTCAGTGGTTGAGCAGGATGAGCCGATTGCCGTGATTGGACTTGCGGGACGTTATCCAGATGCTAACAATCTGGATGCTTTCTGGCGCAACCTGATTGGTGGAGTAGATTCTATTTCTGAAATCCCCCTTGATCGCTGGGATCATCGCGCTTACTTCGATGCGACAGGTGAGACGCCGGGTAGTAGTTGGTCACGCTGGGGCGGTTTTATCGATGGTGTTGATCAGTTTGATCCACTTTTCTTTCATATCTCACCGCGCGAAGCTCGCGCGATGGATCCCCAAGAACGCTTGTTTGTCGAAACATCGTTTGCGGCGCTTGAGGATGCAGGGCTGTCACGTGAAGCTGTTGCAGGAAAACGCGTTGGCGTCTTTGCTGGAGTAATGTGGAGTCAATATCAGTTATATGGCCTGCCAGCTGCTCAGCAGAAATCAACGATCGTGCCTATGGCGTTTAACGCTTCTGTGGCTAATCGTGTTAGCCATATTTTTGATTTTCGAGGCCCAAGCCTGAGTCTGGACACCGCATGTTCTTCCTCCCTGACTGCTTTGCATCTTGCAATGGAAAGCTTGCGGAATGGAACCAGTGATCTGGCACTTGCTGGTGGAGTGAATTTAACCCTACACCCTTTGAAATATCAATTTCTGAGTCAAGGTCGTATGCTTTCGAGCGACGGTCGTTGCCGCGCTTTTGGTGAAGGTGGAGATGGCTATGTTCCTGGTGAAGGTGTTGGTGTCGCTGTGCTTAAACGCCTCTCTCAAGCTCAGGCTGACGGCGACCCGATTTGGGGCGTTATTCTTGCAAGTGGAATTAGTCACGGGGGACATACTGCGGGCTATACAGTGCCTTCGGCTTCCCGGCAAACCGAACTGATTGCAGAAGTTATTGAGCGTTCAGGCGTTGCTCCGGAACGCATTACGTATGTCGAAGCACATGGTACGGGAACCTCTTTGGGTGACCCGATTGAAGTGGCTGGCTTGAAGGGTGCATTCGGTTCCAAATCAGCACAACCGTGGTGTGCTTTGGGTTCAGTGAAATCAAATATTGGACATTTAGAGTCTGCATCCGGTATTGCTGGATTGAGTAAAGTTTTATTGCAGATGCGTTATGGCCAATTAGCCCCCAGCTTGCATTCCAGCCAGATCAATACAGTGTTGGGTATTCAGGGCTCGCCGTTCGTTGTGCAACGCACCGCGGAAGAATGGCGTGACAAGGACGGCTCGAGGATTGCAGGATTGAGTTCATTCGGTGCCGGAGGCGCTAATGCGCATTTGATTATTAGCCAGGCCCCCGTTCGTCCTGAGATCAGTAAACAGATCACTGGACCAGAAGTCATTGTGCTTTCTGCGCGGACACAGACGGCCTTACTTTCTCGCGCCAGGGATTTGTTGGCATGGCTAGACCAAACATCGCCTGTTTCAAGTGCTACACCTACCACGCCATCAGCACAATCTAAAGTACTTAATATTTTACTTGCCGCTGTTGCACAGGTTCTGTGCGTAGATATTTCTGCACTTGATATCGAGGAGGATCTGGTAGAGCTAGGGCTCGTTTCTGATCGCCTGGAGTCACTTCGTGCGATCCTTCAGATTCAACTGGACATACCGTTCCCGCAGTCATTGTTTGCGACCAATCGAAATATAGCTGCACTGGCATTGACTTTGACTTTGACTCATCAAGCGTCGTCTAGTCTTGCGAGTGAAAGTTCTGTTTCATATATCGATCTGTCGGCACTTGCTCATACATTGCAGGTTGGTCGCAGTTCAATGGCACAGCGGCTGGCATTTGTCGCGTCTGATATTGAAGATCTGCGTAATGGCTTGAAACGGTTTTTGTCAGGACAAGAGATCGCTCTGACCGGACCGCAGCATCTAAGAGAACTCGCGACACGATTCCAATCAGGCCAACAAGTTGACTGGGCCGCGCAGCGTGCCTTGCCTCATCCTGTCAGACTTGGATTTTTACCGACTTATCCTTTTGAACACGAAAGTTATTGGGTGACACCAACCCCGTTTATGGGGTCGATGCAAGCACCAGTCCCCTTTGGCGATCGTCTCGAACCCGGTGCTTCAAACAGTGAACGTGTCAGTTGCGATGACTTGGCTGATTGTCTATTCATACCAGGTTGGGTGCGCGATGCGTTGCCTACAGAAAAATTCAAGCATGAATCTGTGACTGTATGGGTTGTGTCCGGAGCTGAACACCAGAGTATTGCGCATAGACTTCTTTCGTCGATAGCTGGATCGCAAAGCATGACCTGGGCAGAGGCAATCGAACGTTTATCTCATGATATTTCTCCAGATGAAATGTGGTTATTACCGGAGAGTCAAGAGCCGCTTGCAACACTGCACAATCTGATGCGTGCCCTAGTGAAGGTTGCGCGAGATCAGGCAATTCAGATTCGGTTAGTGAGCTTTCAAGCTTATGCTGTTCTTCCGGATGATCGCTTAGACATCATGCAAGCGAGCCTTTCGGCTTACCTGCGGTCTGCATTAGCCGAAATGACGCAGGCGCAGAGTGTCTTCGTTGACTTGGGTGCCAACTGTGATGCTGCGGTTTTACTGAACGAAATCTGTGCAGTTCGGCCGCTTGATATTGCTTGGCGTGGAGAAATACGCTTTATTCGCAAACTGTATCCAGTTTCAGCTGCTGCGATAAGCGATCATTTCCCTGATCAGGCGCGCATCCTGATTACAGGCGGTGCGGGGCGGGTGGGTTTGTCTTTGACCGCTGAACTTATTCAACGTTTTGGCGCACGCATCGCGCTCGTCGGAAGACGTGCTGACAATATGGATATCAGACGGGCGCTGACAGCGATTGGTCGCTCAGAATCAGATATTTTTTATGTCAGTGCTGATGTTGCAACAGAGGATGGCGCAAAGCTTGCCATCACGCGTGCGATTGATCAGCTAGGTGGTGTGGATTATGTGATTCATGCTGCAGCGGTTTATGAAGAGCATCTTCTAGAAGACCTTTCGGAACAAGTCATCGACGCTACTTTTGAGGCAAAGACTAAAGCCTTGGATGTTCTTTCAACGGCCTTGCTTCAATATCAGATAAAAGGCTTGATATTATTCTCTTCGGCACAAGTCTATGCCGGTAATGTGGGTCGTGCACACTATGCCGCAGCGTGCGCTGCTTCGGACGCAATGGCGTGGACCTTATCGTTCACCGCACCCTGGCCTGTACGTGTGATCAACTGGGGATTCTGGGATACCCAAGATCGCGTGATAGCTGACCCAAACGGTCAAATTGGCGCCCAAGGCGTGACGCCACTCATCGCATCCGACGGCGCCAGACTGCTTGCGCGTGCGATGTTTGGCCCGGCTGTCCAGCTCGCTGCACTACGCCTTGATCGAGCTGTTTGGCCTTTTCTTGGTATTGATTCAGACCGACCACGCACAATGCTTGGTCAAGACGATGTTTCGTTTTTTGAATCAGTGAGTCATTGCACCGCAGTATCCAATGACCTCGTATCCTTAGTTTCCTGCAGAACCGTATTCGATCAGATCAACCGCTATGGTTTATTTAGAGTATTTAACCTCATTCAAGAGCGTGGCCTATTAAAGTCGTCTAATCAACCTCAAAGTCTCCAGCGCATGTTGGATGCTCTAGAGGTACAGCCACAGTATGTCAGGCTTTTTGATGCGGTGATGTCACATTTAGTCGGTGCAGGCTGGGTGATTGAGAGCAGTCCGTCAGTGTACGAATCTGTGGTGAAACTTGAATCGATTCAGCGTCCAGAGTTGGCATCAGTGGCGCCAGAAATGGTACCTAGCCTGACGCTGATAGAAAAATGCCTCGATAGTTTTATCGATATTATTTCAGGGCGTGTACTGGCAACAGAGGTCATGTTTCCAAATGGTCTGTCGACCCTGGTTGACGATATTTACCGAGGTAATCCTGCCTCGGATTATTTCAATCATCAGGTCGTTCAAGTCGTCGATGCAATCGTGACCGAAGCGCGCGAGCGTGGCATACAAAAAATCCGTGTGCTTGAGGTCGGTTCGGGTAGTGGTGGTACGAGCGCAGCTGTGCTTACTTTGCTAGATCGACTCGTTCATGACATTGAAGTTGAGTATTTGTTTACTGATATTTCAGTTAGCTTTTTACAGGCTGGTCGTCAGCGTTTTGGTGCCAATCGCACCTGGCTAAATTTTAAGCGCTTGGATATTGAGCTTGATCCTGTTGAACAGGGGTTTGCACGCGCTGGCTTTGATATCGTGATCGCGTCCAACGTTCTGCATGCGACAAGTAATATTTCGAACACGCTCAATCACGTTACGAGTCTGTTGCGCCCAGCCGGGGTGCTCATCGCCAACGAAGCCGTTTCAATAGAACCATTTACGACGCTTACATTTGGTTTGTTAAACGGCTGGTGGGTTGCGCAAGATCAAGATGTTCGTCTTAAACATGGACCATTGCTGTCCATAGATGGGTGGCAAGCCATATTGGCTCAGAACGGCTTTGTCAAGAGTCGTGCCTTACCTGTGCCATTGATCGAGCCTGCGCTCAACGATATGCGTGTAATTGTTGCTGAAAGTGGTGGCGTGTTGATTGTTGGTCAGACAACGGAAAGTCAAGATGCCTTAGGGTTCCAGAAAGATGCGAACGCAGAGCCACTTGATTCAACTAAAGCATTGAGTGAATCCGCGCCGTTTGTTTTGCCGAGTAATAGTCAGCACGTATTGAATGGTTTGTCGCGTCGTGTGGTTGTGGAGATCGCTCAAGCACTTGAGTTGCGTGAGAGCGAGATCTTACCGGACAGCCCGTTTGCTAGCCTCGGTGTTGACAGTATTATGGCCGTGTCTATTATTCGAAAACTCAATGAGTCGTTCAATATTGAATTGCGCTCAACTGATTTGTTTAATTATCCTAACTTAAACAGTTTAGTTTCTCAGATTCAAAAATTACTCCCTGCGCAAAGCGATCCTTCCGTCGTTCTTCCTTCCGCCACGCGTACTGGAGCCCCTGCGCAATTTCGATTGCACGCAGAACCGCCACGCAGACACGATTCGCATATTCAGCAGCCTGTTGCGCCTTCCTCCGAAAACCCTGATATACAAGTAGCAGTCGTCGGGATGAGTGGTCGTTTTCCGGATGCTGAAAATCTCGATGTGTTCTGGAATAACATCAATAGCGGTCATGATGCCGTGCGTGAGATTCCAGTTGAGCGCTGGCCACTCGAAGGTTTCTTTGATAAGGATCCTACTGCGGGCTTGAGTACCGGTAAATGGGGTGGATTTATTCCAGGCATTGATGGTTTTGATCCGTCATTCTTTCAGATGTCACCACGCGAAGCTGACTTGACAGATCCGCAGCACAGACTGTTTCTGATGGAGGCTATCCGCGCACTCGAAGACAGCGGCTCGACGCGGGCAAGTCTTTCAGGATCAAAGCTTGGAATTTTTGTTGGATGCAAAGGTGGCGACTATCACCACAATTTTGGTGAGGCCGATCGTAATGCACATTCCTTTACAGGAAATGCCAGCTCGATTCTACCGGCACGTCTAGCCTTTTATCTGGATAGCAAAGGACCGGCGATCTCTATTGATACGGCGTGTTCCTCTTCATTTGTTGCTTTGCACCTTGCCGCGCAGTCTTTGCGTAATGGTGAGTGTGAAATGGCTGTTGCTGGCGCGGTTGCTTTAATGGCAACACCGCACACGTTCCTGATGCTTTCCAGAGCAGGGATGTTGTCACCAACGGGGCGCTGCAGTGCTTTCGCGCAACAAGCCGATGGGTTTGTGCCAGGTGAAGGTGTGGGCGTTGTGATTTTGAAACGCTTGGATCGCGCCATAGCTGATGGCAATCCGATTCACGGCATCATCCGCGCCAGTGCATTGAATCAAGATGGACGCTCTAGCAGTATCACTGCGCCTAGCGCACCTTCACAGACGAAACTGATTACAGAACTCTATGATCGTGAAGGTATAGATGCTTCTTCTATTGGCTATTATGAGGCCCACGGTACCGGTACAAAACTCGGTGACCCGATTGAGGCTGCAGCTTTAGCCGATGCGTTTGTGGGACGTGTGCCCAAAGGGTGGAACTGTCCGCTGGGATCAGTCAAATCAATGATCGGTCATACGATGGAAGCAGCCGGTATGGCTAGCCTGATCAAGGGATTGTTGATGTTGCGACATCGACGACTCATCGCTTCCTTACATTTTTCGCAACAAAACGAATTCATCGATTTCGACTCTCTGCCATTTAATGTGTTGACCCAGGCCGAGGATTGGGCTGATCCCCTGCACGGGCAACCGCGTCGTATTGCTTTAAGTTCTTTTGGCTTTAGCGGAACGAATGCACATGTTGTTCTTGAGCAGGCACCTCAACAAATCAAGTTGCAGCAATTTGCACCGCCTTGTTATGCCTTTTTGGTATCAGGCAAAACGACAGCCTCTTTGGATCGTCGCGTCAGTGATCTGATTCAGTGGTTGGAAAGACATCCGGATGCTGATCTCGCTGAAGTGTCGGCCACGCTCATGCTCGCAAGAGATCATTATCCTCATCGTGTAGCAGTTGCAGGCTCCTCACATTCGGAGTTGATTGAAGCACTGAGAGGCTATGTCCGGAGTGGCGCTGAGTCGGTTGCCTTGTCTGGTGTGGCAAATGCTCGTCAAGAACCTGCTCTGGCTGAATTAGCCAGACAACTCATTGACCAACTCAAAGGCGCTTTGGCTAATCCCTCTGATTATCGGGGCAAGCTTCTCGCAGCGGCTGACTTATACACGAAGGGCTATGACCTAGATTTCCGTTCATTATTCGATCATTATCCAATTCAATTTGTCAGTTTGCCTACCTATCCTTTTGACACGCGTCGTTGTTGGATTGATTTAAAACCTAAGTCTTTCTCTGTTCGTACAGAGCAGGCCGGTGGCTTGCTTGGTTCCATCGACGCGCGTTCAAGTCTTGGCAGTGGTTTGACCTTTTGCTCGTTGATCGATATGAATCATTGGGTGTTTGCCGAGCACCGCGTTCATGGTCAAAGGATATTGCCAGGGACGGCATATTTAGCGATTGCGTTGGAGGTTGCAAATCGAGTCTGGTTGACTTCAAGGGTAGTCATTGAAAATATCCGCTGGAGCCGCACGCTGTCTGGCGAGGGCGTGGTTGAAATTCTGACTACGCTTAAAGAGGGTGGTTTGTTGACCATTTCGACGCATGCTGGCGTGCATATGCAATGTCGGATCTCGCAGGGACCCGATCACGCCGCTCCGATACGTGACGTGAAGCGCTTGAGTGAAAGTGACGAGATATACACGATTGACTGTGAAACGCTTTATGGTCGATTTGAACAGTCTGGTCTTTCATTTGGACCTCGTTTTAAAAGAATAGACAAAGTGTCAGGCTACGCGGATGTCACGCTATCGCATATTCAGGCGCACGTTGACTCGTCCCTCAGTGGCTTTGATACGGGCCTACTTGATGCAATGTTTCAAACGATTGGCGGCCGGCTACCCGATGCACGCATGGTCGAGCGACAGGCAGTCATGCCTGTCTCGGTTGAAAGAATAGAGGTGTTCGGGGTTCCTACTCGACAAGCTTATGTCGTAGCGTATTTAGACGGAGAAGATCTTTTCTC
>Ga0114972_10000615_pt1 | contig 26516 bp, 21 predicted proteins | sample M_140807_EF_Meta_FD_87354 | JGI IMG/M metagenome (GOLD analysis project Ga0114972, IMG submission 87354) | Freshwater microbial communities from Lake Montjoie, Canada to study carbon cycling - M_140807_EF_MetaG | ecosystem: Environmental > Aquatic > Freshwater > Lake | place: Lake Montjoie...
AGCATCAATGGCAACCGCTCTCCCCGTTCATCCCCTAGCCGCTGAATAGCGACTATCGCCGCCTTAAGATTCAGCGTATCAAAACTTGTCTCCGCAAGAAGAAGGTCTACCCCACCCTCTGTTAAAGCTTTCGCCTGGTGATAGTACGCCGCCTCAAGCTGATCGAACGTTACATCTCGGTAAGCCGGATCGTGTACATGCGGCGAGAGTGAACAGGTCTTATTAGTTGGACCGATCGCTCCTGCGACAAAACAGATCCGCGAAGGGTCTTCACTGCGGATTACATCACACGCACGACGAGCACACTCTGCAGCTTCACGATTTATCGCCTCGACGATATCCTCAGTGCCATAATCAGCCTGCGCGATAACGGTAGCGTTGAAGGTATTTGTTTCGATTATATCGGCGCCAGCCCGAAGGTACGCCTCGTGAATCCTCTGAATCGCCTCAGGACGGCTGAGCACCAACAGGTCGTTATTACCCCTAAGTTCCTTGCTCCTCTCCCCGATTGCGGCGCAATGAAAATCCTCCTCCTGCAGCCCCAAACCCTGAATCATCGTCCCCATACCACCATCGAGGAACACCACCCGCTGGGCAAGCAATCGCTCGAGTTCAAGGTACCGCACCGACTTTTTCATGACGCTCTCTCCAAAGCACAAACGCCCGTATCGTCTCCCAGGAAGGCCGAAAAATCAATGTTTTAGAGGGGGTGGCAATCGAGATTAGGACATGGAGGGTGGTGAGGTGCGGGTGGAGTTAGGTTTGTTGGGGGAGGTAGGATTCACAGAGGCGGGAAGTACAGCTGACCAGTAGCCCAAACCCGGATGACTATTCTTCTGTGTTTTTTTCGCTCAACCATATGTTAATGGTTGTCTCAAGTATCTTTGTTAATTGCGATTTAACTTTGTCAAAAAGCTCGTCAGGATATCCATCGTGATCTCCGATAAAGCTACCAGAGTACACCCTTCGGTGTTCACCACTACGAACAGCTGCTTTTTTTCTCCGGTCCTCTTCGATCGCCTCATTAACTATTCCAGAAATATCGCTCAAGAAGCAGTCCAGAGCCTCCTGATCATCTTGCGCAAAATTTCTTACCAGTAATTCAGCAACAGCTGACGCATGTTGTCCCTCATCCTTTGCGATTAGAGCTATAACTCTTGCCTCTTCTGGTCTATTATTTTCTTTATATTGCAACGCATCCAGTCGATAAGACTCGCGGGTAAATACCTCATCATAAAGAAACGCAACCAGAAATCTGAACGGATCATTGAGAGCATTGCCATACACACTACTGTCATCAGATTGATCTGTAACATGCTTCGCATGGGCTACGACCTCTTCTGCCGCCTTATCGCCCAATGATGACTTAATCAAATCTAGAATAACTTCCGCGTGCCTACTCTCATCCTCTAACCAACTATCGATAAACTCCGGAAATCCAACTAATTGGGACCATGCTTCGGGTATTCCTTCAAACAGCCTTTGCGCATGTGACTCGACTACATAATCGTCACAAAGAGTACGAAGTAGTCTACCTATTTTATCGCTAGACTGCAGCTCATTCGGAACGTCCGAAAATATCCTCGGCTTCTCTTGTCCTGACGAATACATCAAACTCCCTCTATTACCGAAGCTCGTTTACTATCAGCTATATTTATCTCGACTCTTTGCGGAACGCATTTTTTATGATCAATTTCGTTGGCCTTCTTAGAAACCATTCCTGACGTTACCGAAAGAACCGTATCCGAGCCATGCAACCAGCCGCACTACAATCACCTTACTCTCTAAACGCGGCGCAGCAGCACTCATTCCTCGGTGAACCTTATGGCAGAGCTATTAGAGAGCAGGTTCAACTGATATTTAATCGAATCCTGATCCTCCCTCTTATACCTTCGACGCGGTTGTACGCTTGTCTCGGGTTCGATGTCAAGGCTCCCGCGCACTTGGAGGGATTGCGGCCTAGCCCGTTTCTTTGTGTCACTGGAATGGGGGCTGTTTAGCCATTCCCCCTGCGCAAGCACAAATTTTATAGACAGGCCCTTGAAACAACTTGCTAAATCCCGATTTTCTTGAAAAAAATAAGAGCTGTCGCAGTTAGAATTGTGTTATTTACGAACAGGGGTGTTTCCTTATCGCATACCGAGGAGTATACATTCGACGCAAAACCGAGGATTAAATCGTTTTTTGGGTTATGCACCACCCTTTTTGGTCGCAATCAACGACAACGGTAAATCGGTCTTACTCTCGGAATAAAACACATGACCCTAAGCAATCAGACTTTTATATCGTGTAATGAGAGTGCCGCGGAGGCTGCGTTTCCAGAAGAGGCTCGTTTACTAATATTTGATCTTCGGAGCCAGCCCCACTACCGAATGTCGCTCATTGAAGAGGGCACGTCTCACAAATCTGATCGAGCCGGACGAGGATTATTCTTCACGCGCCCCGACTCTGCCGACGTCTGCGTTCTCTCCGATGACTTCGATCGGGATCACCTAAATTGGCTGTACAAGGTTGGGCTAGGCCCACATTCCTCGCAAATTCACTTCGTACCAAAGTCTCAGGCAGAGTCCCACCTACTCTCAACTGTATCTAACTGTGAACAGGTAAGTCAGCGCTGTCCCTTCTCGACTGTCGTTCCTTTTTATGTTGGGCCCGACGACGACGCTCTCTCGACTGCGCTGGGTGGCAACCGTCTCTTCGGTTCCTCCGAAGAAATTGCCATGGTGTTTAACGATAAGATTTCCAATAAAGAGATGTGCCGACGAGCCGGCTTACCGACCGTGACTGGATTAGTGACTTTGTCGGACCAAACGTTGCAGGAGAAGCTTTTTGCTGCATTTCAGATGCTCGAAGCGGAAGGGGATATTATAATACGAACATCCCGCGGCTCAGGAGGAAGTGGTATCGCAATTGTAAAGGGTGAAGATCCAGACGTTGCCAAGATTCTTAGGTCTTTTTTCGAAACTCACGGCCTATCCGAATCATGCTTAATTGAAGCGTTTCTTCCCGTGGTCGAATCGCTAAATATTCAATTTGCGGTTTCACACTCGCAGCTTACTTTCATCGGGATGAGTTCACAGCTGCTTGCTGAGGGGACAAAACATGAGGGTAATCAGGGCGGTTATCGATTTCTCGGTAACAGAATACCGGTCGAATTTCGGGAGGCCGTTCAGGGAGCAAGTACTCTCGCGCGAGTGGCGCAAGAAATGGAGTACGAGGGTATTCTTGGATTTGATTTCATCGTAACAGAGACGGGTAAAACTTACTGTATTGAGACCAATGCGAGAGTCAATGGCTCGACCCTCGCTCATCAGGTGGTTCATCGCGTTGCGGCCCGACATAGCGAAACTGTGAACGATCTTTCCTGGGCTATGGTAACTCTCGATACCGCGTCCGCAACCTTCACCAAGCTATCGGAAGCGATTCAAAAGGCGAACCTGCAACTGCTTCAACCGGGCTCGTTACAACCGAATGCTCATATCGTGCCAGTAGAGCACCTTGGTAATGGGCGATGGTCCATTCTTATGATTGATTCACTTGGCCAGCAACCGATAGAGCATGTCATATCTCAGCTTACTGGGGCTCTGACCAAATATGAATGATGCGATCTGAGGTCCTAAGCGCCTCTTAGATTGAAGATGTATTGCACTCACTCAGAGAGAACCTCTACCGTCTAAGAAATATTCCCCTAAATCCCATCACCACTCCTCTCCAATCCCCCCTCCCTATTACACGCCAACAACCAACGACCATAGGGGTAAATTAGCGCAGCGCTGATGAACCCGCAGGCTAAGTAGAGGTTTGGAGCGCGAAACGCTGCGAAGCTCAATAAGGGAACTGCCACGAGACGGGCGGCTGTTAGGATTAGCTCTCGGGCGAGTATTTGGGTCATGGAGCGACGGGCATACCAGCGGGTTTCAAGGCCGATTGAAGTAAGAAATAATGCGCAGGAAAGAAGGGTCGTTGCAATCAGGAACGAGAAGATATGAGGACTGGCAAATATAAGGATGAGCCAACCAAAACATCCCAAAAAAGATCCTAGCATGAACTCACGACCCTCACCTTTTGCGATGCTGCGATGCATTAAGGGAGCAAGAATCAAAGTAGCCGTCAAACGAGTTGCGTAAAGAAATCCCACGGCCTGCGGTGAGAAACCACGAACCAAAAGCACTATCGGCAGAAGAAAATTCGCTGATGTCTGTAGAAATGTATCTAGGGCGACACCCCAATTTTGACGGGGGTAGCCGACAATGACATCGAGCAAAGGCTCGGAATGAACCTCTCCAGGAGCGCGAACTGAGGAATAATCGGCACTTTTAACCCGTGGTAAGATCACGGCAAGTGCTACCGTTCCGATCCCAAAAACCAGCGCTGAACCGAGAAACGATTCTCTAAACCCGTAGTATTGACCCACTATACCGCCAAGATAAGCCCCTATTATACCACCAATTTGGGATGTAATCTTCACTATGGCGAGCTCTTTTGTTCGCCCCTCACTCGTGGTAACTCCCGCTATAACGAGGTGACATAGTTGAAAAAAGCCCGTTACTATAAGCGCATTTTGTATTCCGATAAGGTACGGACTAAGACCGGAGCCCATTGTTTGCCATGCTCCAAAGAGACCGAGCCCACCGATTGCAAGTATTAGCAACAAAAAAAGAGAAGGGTGACTCTTTTTACACCATGTAAAGAGGGGAAAAAGTAATAAACCGCTTAGAAGAAACCAGCCAAGATAAAACCCTGAAACACCCTCCGGTCCAAACGTATAGAGATCTACCGCAAAAAAAATGCTCTGGAATGCCAGAGCACCAAATCCAAGGAAGCAACCTAAGTACAGGACCAATAATTTTAGTTGCGGCCGTATCATGGAGGTTTTCCGATTGATGTTCATGCGGTTAGGCAGAGACGATTAACCAAGTAAGTCCTATTGTCCAAACTGCAACGCATGCAACATCGCATACTCGCCACCTGCTGCGAGTAGCTCGGCGTGGGTTCCTTGCTCAACGATCGAACCCTCCTTCATCACTACAATCTGATCTGCATTGATAATCGTCGAGAGTCGGTGGGCTATGACAATTGTAGTTCTTCCCTCCATCAGAGTATCCAGAGCGTGCTGAACTTCTCGTTCTGATCGGTTATCAAGAGATGCGGTTGCCTCATCTAGAATTAGGATTGGGGCGTTCTTCAAAATGGCGCGGGCAATAGCGAGCCGTTGTCGCTCTCCTCCTGAAAGCGCAAATCCCCCTTCTCCCACCACGGTATTAAAACGCTCAGGAAGGGCATTAATAAAGGCAAGGGCATGCGCCTGTTCAGCGGCCCGAGTAATAGCCTCGGGTGGAGCGCTATGATTACCGTACTGGATGTTATTCCAGATAGTATCGTTAAAAAGGAAGGTATGTTGACTTACCATAGCGATACGGTGGCGCAGCTCTTCAAGGCTTAATCGTCGAAGATCGAGGCCACCAATCGTTACTACCCCCTCGCTCGGATCGATAAATCTAGGAAGAAGATCGGCAAGAGTTGATTTTCCGGACCCCGAAAGTCCGACAAGCGCCACACGGCTTCCCTCTTTTATAGTGAGCGTTATTCGGCGGAGCGCGGGAGCTGCTGCGCCCGGATATTGGAATAACACCCCTTCAATTGAGATTGTATTACTCGCGGGGAGAGGCACTGGATCGGGAGGATCAACAATAAGTGGTTCGGTATCAAGTACCTCGAAGATACGCGCAGCGCTGGCGAGTGATTGCTGGATAGCGGCGTGAAGGCGGCTGATTTTTTTTATTGGATCGTAAAGAAGAAATATCGCGATAAGAAAACCGATAAATGCTCCCTGAGAGCGGACTCCGTGAAGCACTGAGGTGCCGCCATAAAGAATAACCGCTGCAACCGCAACACTCGCGAGCACCTCGTTTATTGGTCCACTAAGCGCCTTTACCCTATCGGATTTCACAAATACCGCAGTCAACGCGCCGTTCGCCTCTGCGAAACGATCCTTCTCGAATTGATCGTTGCAAAAAATCTTAACTACCTTGCTTCCAAGAATTGATTCCTGCAATCGAGCGGTTAGTGCGCCCACACCATCTTGTCCTCTTCTACCTAAATCTCGGAGCCGTCTGCCTAATTGATAAATCGGGAAAAACCCGACTGGAACAAAAACAATCGCAATAAGAGCTAGTACCGGATCCATCCAGATGGCAACCGCAGCAAGGGCAAAAATTCTAATTGAATCTCGCAGTACCGAGGCAAGCGAATCGGTGAGTAGAGTTCGTGTAAGAAGAACATCTCCCGTAATTCGGCTCAACATGTCGCCGCTTGGATTTCGAATAAAAAATGGTGGACCAAGCCGAAGAAACTGAGCATTCATATCGCGACGAAGATCTCGCACAACCGAATGACCAACCCAGCTCATAAGATACTGCTGACCAAAATCGGCAGCAGCGCGCAGCACGCTAAGTGAGATAAGAATGACGGGGAATAGATACAGATAGGTGGCATCGTTTGCCCGAAAAACTCTATCAAGAACCTCCTTCACTAAGAAAGGAACTGCGCCATCGGAGGCTCCAAATAACACCATACAACCGAGCGCTGCGAGAAACGTTTTGCGATATGGATGGAGGTAGTTTGCAATCCGTCGATATAAAACAGCGCGAGCAGGTCGCGCAGGACGTGCCGTCGCCACAACAAGCTTAGCCGCTTCCTCTGCAGCGCTAAGAGGCGTGCGACCCGCCGCATCGCTCTCGATTTTGCTCTCTCCCCTTCGCTGGCTAAAGGTGGTGCGCACAGCGGCAAATCCCTCGAGCATCTCCTCTCGATAACGCATATCCTCGAGAATTTTTACCACTTCTTGAGTGACAAGCTCACTCGTGCACCGCTCCTGAAGTAGCTCTTTAACGGTGCTCGGACGAACTATATTTACGAGCGAGACCTCGGTAATCTCGACGAGTCGCCGAGCAAGAAATGCAGATACCGGTGATGCTTTATAGATGCATACAAATGGAAGATTCCAAAAAGCGGCCTCAAGTGTACAGGTACCACTTTTAAGAATCCCCACGGTCGCTCTTCGCATTACCTCCTCGGAACCACCAACCTGAATATTAAGCCCCTCGTGAGGGATTTTATCACGAAGGAGCGCGGCTAACTCCTCGCTCGGAACAACCGCAATCGCTTGTAAATTCGGATAACGCACCCGCAGCCGATCGAAAGCTTCCAGTTGAACCTTCCAATGACGTAAAACTTCTGAACGGCGACTCCCCGGAAGGAGCGCTAAAAGAGGCTCATCATTAGATTTTGGAATGGGCTTGTCGGCGAGACCATGGTCTTTTCCTTCATCAGGTAGCTCGATGAAAGGGTGCCCTACATATACAGTTCGGTGGTAGCCCCGCTTAGCGTGGAAAGCGGGCTCGAACGGGAAAATTGCTGCAATCGCATCGAGGGTATTGCGAAACGCTTTAACCCGTTTTGAGCGCCATGCCCAAACCTTTGGAGGAATGTAGTAGAGAGTCGCTATCCCATCGTCGCGCGCCACCCGAGCAAGCCTGAGATTAAAATCTGGAAAATCAACGAGAATAACAATATCCGGACGCCATTCTCTTATCGTCCGCGCCATCAACCGATACGCCCCGATGAGTGCCCGCAACCTCCCCCCCAACTCCAAAAAACCCATCACACCGCCGACCGACTCAGCAGCCACCACCGCCTCAACCCCCTCCTCCCGCATCCGCGGTCCCGCCATACCCCGTATTCGAGCATCCGGCACCATCCGCCGAAGCGCCGCAACAAGCTCCGCAGCCCGCTGATCACCGGAAACTTCCCCGGCACATATGAGAATATTAAGAGGCGTCATGATGGTGCTTAGAATAGGGAAATAGCAAGCTTAAACGTACAGAGTGTACAATTCGGAAATGGAACAAGTAAGGCAAGAAATGCAAAGACGTTCAGTCCGGGCCATTTACTCAGATCCGCAGAGCCCCGAAGATGATAGAACGAACTGTCTATAGAAAAAAGTCGAGTCAGTCGAACAGATACTACCTCACATCGCTAGGTTGGCGAAACGGGGTTAAGGTAGTTTGAGGGGAGTTGTGAGTTACTGTGTTTGCACTAAAAGAGTCTGGACAATCGTGGTCTCTTTTTTCCCCTGCGGTATAGGTCGAAGGTCTTTTAAGGGGCGAGGAAAAATTGCAGAAGCTGCAGGATGGAAAATCGATCAAGGAACCGATCGAGTTATTGAACCAATTCGTAGGGACAAAAACAGGTTGAATCGCTCGAAGAAGCAGCCTAAAAGATCGCAACTACACCGCCCTCTATTTCAACTAGAATCGGGACATGCTTGGTTTTACTATTTTGGAGAAGAGAATTGTTAGACCTTCACTACGACCACCCCGTTCTCGCAAGTATCTACGACCTATCTTGCGGGTGGAGCGATGACCGTGAATTTTATCTGAACCTTGCGCCGAGAGACGCTAGCATTTCAATTCTCGATCTGGGCTGTGGGACGGGTCTTCTTTGCCGTGAATATGCGAAACGAGGGCATCGCGTCACGGGCTTGGACCCCTCTCTGAGTATGTTGGCAGCAGGGAAGAATGAGTCGTTTGGCGATAAAGTTACCTGGGTGAACGCACCGGCGCAGAGCTTTAAGCTCGACTCGACGTTTGACCTCATTATAATGACCGGCCATGCATTTCAGGTAATACTTCGGGAAGCTGATCTACGTTCGACTTTTACCAATGTTCATGACCATCTCAGCGAAGGCGGTACATTCGTTTTTGAGTCACGTAACCCCAGAGTAAACTGGCAAGAGAAATGGCATGGTAAAGTGATCGAATATGATTCGTCTTACGGCCCTGTGAGAGAGTCATATACGGTGACCTCAAACTCATCGAATTTAATCGACTTTACAATCACGTACAAAATCTTGAATGAGACGCTCAACTCTTACAGCACTCTGCGCTTCTGGTCGCAGTCGGAAATTGAGCGGCTCGTCACGGAACAAGGGCTATATGTTAAGAATTTTCACGGCGAGTGGAACGGTGACAAGTTTAACCCGAGTAGCTCAGAAGAAATGATTTATCACATTGCTCGTAGAACAGGTAGAGAAACTGGTAGGTAGTTTTCGTCTGTGAAAGCCCCGAAGAAAAGATCAGTTTTGGGACGAAGCATTGTCAATTTTTCTATGCTCTCTGTGCCTCTGCGCCATCGAGCAAGATTCGGGGACACCATCGCTAACGTTAAGTTTCGAATTACATAGAGGATAGAAGTTGGCAAAATTTTCTTGTCCTATCTGTTACGGGCGATTACCAGAGGCCAGCGTCTCCGAGATAGAGAGAAAGAATTTCCTCGGACTAAAATTCCTTTGGCCTAAGGGCACACAGTGTTGTCGCAACCACTTGGCCGAGCTGGTACAACGAAAACTTGCAGTCTTGCCTTTCGACCACTATCGACTACTGATATTTGATCCTGTTCCGCCACCACTCACGACAAATGCAAAAATCACTCACAAGCCGTACCAGTACTTTTTTCGAGGTATTCCCGAACGGCCACATGGTCGGGGGAAGGAAGGGACAGCTATGGATAACGACATTCGTATTATCCGAAGCTGGCTTGACCAAATCACAGGCTCTTGCATTTCCTGTTTTAAATCTGCTGAAGTGGCTTTTTTTCCACACGAGTCGCTCGTTTATGAAGAGGCTGTCGAGGATCGAATTCTTGTGCACGTCTTTGCAATACCGCAGATGAAATCATCTCCTATCATCTTGTGTCACTTTTGCGCTTTTGAGCGTGTTATCACCTCCATTGCCGGTTGTGACTTTACTTGGCCAGAGGGCATATTTATACCCTACCAACAAGAAGGCATGTGGTTCCCAACAACATGTTAACGAGAGGCTCTTTCACCTCATAAGCTTAGAGTCATCAAGGCCCCCCGGCAAAATCTCTTTCCGTTCTCTGACGTAAAATAGGAGAACCGTCTCTTCCTCCTCAGCTGAGAGGCCTGACGGTCTCCATATAAATTTTATGCAGCCCAATTTCTGGTTAAATGGAATTGAAGGCCTCTCCGCCCCTGAGCCACAGAGCCAAACTAGGGAACACCTTTGCTCAAATGCGCGCAGATAATTCCAAAACAACGTCCGACAAATCGCTCAAATCAATAATCCGATCCTCGCCCCGGACCCGAAGCACTACTGTTCGGTTTATTTCATCCCGAGGCCCGAAGATCAGTAATACTGGGATTTTCTCGAGCTCGGCATCTCCCACCCGTCGCCCCAAAGACTCTTCGCGATCGTCAACATCGAATCTCAGCCGATTATGTGATAACGGCCGATCGAGGTAGACAGACTCCAGGATGCCCGTTATCTCGGCGAGATACGGCGATTGACCCTTTCGCACTGGCAACACCCGAAGCTGAAGCGGAGCGATCCAGAACGGAAGCCGTCCCGCAAAATGCTCGAGAACAATACCGATAAAACGCTCAAGGCTTCCGTAAATTACCCGATGAATAACGATCGGAACTTGTCGAGAACCATCTCGATCGGTGTATTCAAGACCAAAGTTTCTGGGAAGCTGAAAATCAAGCTGAATAGTGCCGCATTGCCACTCACGATTCAGGGAATCTCGCAGGTGGATATCAATCTTTGGCCCATAAAAAGCCCCGTCTTTTTCCTTGATATCATACGGTATACCGGAGGCAGAGAGAACTGTGGCCAGCTCACTCTCCGCTCTCTCCCAGCTCTCGATATCACCCATGAAATCATCAGGTCGTGTCGAAAGATAAAGATGAACGTTTTCAAGCAATCCAAAAATGGAATAGAAATCGCGCACTATTTGTAGAATAGACTCGATCTCTGAACGAACCTGCTCGGCTGTAACAAAATTGTGTGAATCGCCCCTACCTCTATGCCCCTACCTCTATGTCTCTGAGGTATAGAGGTAGAGGGTGTCTGGGAGTTAAAGGGAGCTAGCGGAACCTCTTTCGTTGAGCGGTAAAAACTAACAGAGACTGGAGATCTCCATCGCTCAGAGAAAACCTCAACATTTGATAACAATTTCTGATGTGATACCGTACCGACTGGGGCCTGTCCAAAAAATGGGGTCCACTTCAGCCTTAGAATTCAGGGGTACTAGGATGTTTCACGGTTGTCAAAACTCTAATCGTCAGGTGATCGCCTACTCTACAAATGGAAGTGCAGGCTACGACACTGCCTTAACTCCTCACGCAGTTGAGGCGATTTGCGCCGATGTAAATCGAGGACACCAGGTAGTTATTTTTTGCGATGAAAGATATCTCCAGAGATTGCATGCTCTAATTGGAGCAAAGTTAGGTGATCCGGAAGGGATTGAGGGGATCAAGGCACAGCATTATATCGAGAGAGGTGAGCGGGTGGGGGTTGGCGAAGCTCATCTTCAGGCGAAACTTCGCGGTACATTAGATCGGGAGGTTAATCGGGTCGTTCTGGTCGGGTATCCTCCGTCAAAGCAACCATCAGATGCAATCAAAGATGAGTTCGGCTCGGGGGTCACCTATTTTGTTCCGTTTAACACTAAAGGGGAACGCATTCCGGGGAGCGTTCTGGATAAAAACAATGATCTAAGTGGTGGGACATTCGCCGCAACCCCCCTTCCTAAGGTAATGGACTATGAGGAACTGCTAGAATGCGCAGAAGAGCTTGGTTTATCCCCGAGTTCCGAGGTAATTCATCGGTGGTGGAATGAGGTTGCCGGTGAAGACGCGATACCCGTATTTATTTATTACGCAAAGCAAACGTCAGAGACTGGCCAGGAGGGGTGGTCTTTGAATCTCACCGAGATACTAGGGAATATTCAAGAGGCAAATGGCGTTGAAAACGGAAATGGCAGATTCGTGCCTATCCTAACCCAATTTGTTCCACCCGGGAACGAGAAACAAGAATCCTTCGAGCAAGGAGTTCAGACCGCGATATCAGCTTCAGGCTTTAATGGCAAAGTTATCCTCAGTGGCGATCGAAACCTCTGGGCGAACAACTTTGCTCTCCAAGATTGCATTTTGAGGACTCTCGAAGAAATCCCCGGTTCTGTTCTTATTACTCCAGCTAATACTCTCGCGCATCAAAACTTCGCTGTCGGAGGTGCTCGCACCATCGTTGCGGGGGATTGGGCGGAGCAACGGTCAGTAGAATTGGGAAGTGGTAGCGAGTGGGATCGGCGATTATTTCAAGCCCGTTCATTGAATTCAAGTAACGAAAGGCCATATGAATTGGTCGAAAAGGATAGCCGTAAAGTTGCCGAAGCACTGAGGGCAGCATTAACAGAAAAACCTAATCCTCAAGCACATAATACATCCCACGACAACGGTATCCGGAATCTGTCTATACCCGAGGCAGCCCTTCTAAGTAATCTTATTTTAATTACCAGAGTGTTTTGCGCCGAACCTCCGACCCCTGCTGGCTGATGCCCCTAAACCCCTTTTGCTTATACGTGTAGCTGCCCAAATCCCCCTCTCACACCCCCCGCAAAATCCGCCGAACCCCTCGCACCGAACAGGCGTAGATCGGCAGATTTATGAAAGTCTTCCCCTCTTCTCGATGGACAGACAGGGGGGCTGCTGAGACGAGGATGCCGAGGGGTAGGCCTGATGCGTTGAGGTAGTGGCGAAGATTTACGAAGCTTCGTTGAGAGACTTTTAGCGATGCTTTGCACTCAATGGGTATTGGTTGAGTGTCGTGGAGGATGAAATCGACCTCGATGTCATCTTTGGAACTTTTCTTCCACGCGCTAATCGGGATTGAACCTAATTCATGAGACCGAAGAGTGAGATAGACGAGATTTTCAAAAATCCCCCCGAGCTGAGTTCGCAAGGCGGGGTCGCTTGTCTGAAGGAGCGATAGCGGTGGAAACGGCATGATTCGAATGTCTTGGGCCATCCCGATATCGTACAAATAACGCTTCGGGAAAAACGAGGAGCTGCTATTCATCCCCTTTTGTTCGACATCAAATATAAGCTCCCAGTGATTCATGAGATTCAAGATAGCCTTCGCATGAGGTGTTGAATCATCAACATGAGAATACTTCGAGGTTGACCCGAGATGATTAGCGACTCCTCGAAGGGCACTCTGAAAGAGATTCGGCTTGATTGATGGCTCTTTACGGTAAAAATCCTCCTCCTGGACGAGCAGAATAGATCGACGGGTTCGGCGATAATCACGCTTTCGATAAAAATCAGCGACGACCTCTGGCAAACCGCCAACCGCGATAAAGCTATCCACGCACGATAGCATCCGCTCATGAATGAGCGCCGATAGCGGATGCTCAAGATCAAGGTGAAGAAGCTTTTCAATAAGCAGATCCTCACCACCGGCCCGGAGAAACTCCTCAAACTGATACGGGAGAAGCGATACCGGTGTCACTCGACCAACGGGCAAACGGACCTCTTTTTCAAAGAGGGTAAACATGCTCGAGCCCGAGAGAATACTCCGCGTGTGTGGCCATTTCTCTTTCATGAATCGAACGTACGACCCGATCTTTCGTGATTCTTGAACCTCATCGATAAAGAGCAGCTGCTCCTTTGATCGGTCGAAGCGATGCAGCCGGAGCAGTTCTTCAAATTCGCAAAAGCTCGTTGTCTGATCGATCTGACTTCGCAGAATCTTGTCCTCTTCGAGATTAAAGGAGAGCGTATCGTTAAAAGTGGCCAGCACTCTCTCCATCAGCGTCGTTTTCCCGACTTGACGTGCTCCCTTGAGCAGTATGACTCGATGCGGGGCGACTGATTCAGTGATGAGGGTAGTAAGGTACGGTTCCTCAGAGCGGGGGATGGACATAGGATCTTATAATGTTCGGTTTTGTTCGATTTTGATAATGCAAACAGTCCGGTTTTAGTCTTTCGAGTATTATAAAACCGACGTTTCTCTTCAGCAAGGTCATTGTGATGTCCGAGCAACACTTTCTTTTCAGGCCACAAAAAGCCCATTGCCCCCCCCCTTTGAAGTATTGGGCCATGCCCACCTTGCGCGATATGAGCGATTATCTCGTTCTGCGCGATCCTTTACAATCGCAATCATTTCAACTTCCTCCCCCTACCTCTATGCCCCTGAGGTTTAGAGGTCGTAGGTATAGAGGTCGTAGGGGAGATCTTTCAATCAAAGGAAAAAAAACAGGGTCTGGCAGGCTTGGTCAAATTCGTTAAAGGCTTGAAGTTCGATGAAATTCGAGAAGGGCGCGATACTGGAAAAAAACTTCTATCACGGTAGAATGACGGATATACCGGGGTTTAAGATAGTTTGAAGGGAGTGGTGTGTTATGGTGTTTCCAGCGGAGGAGTCTGATAGGTCATCAAGAGCTAAAGGAGCCACATTCCTTCCCTTCTGCTTTCTTAGTCGAGTAAACGCCCCCATCTCCCTAGAAACCCCCAACTACTCTATTGATTGGGCCAAGGAGGGTGTATTCGAAGGGGTTAGCAGCGCTGACTTTATTTCTGTGGTTGATCTTGGCGGTCGCATCCTCGTGCTGCTTGGTGACGTCGAGGGGAAGGGATGTTTGGTACCGCGTGAAGATCAGGGAGAGGGATTAAGCTCGGACCAAATTGCAACCGCATCAAATGGTGCTACGTGTGCAACCAGATATCAGGCACTCTTTTCGGGGGTCTGCGAGGAAAACGCCTCAACGATTATTTCAAGCAAAACACCTGCTGTAACGGCTGTTAAAATCTTTTTTGAGGCACTCGAAGGGGAGCGTGTATCAAAAAGCCTCGATTTTGCCCTTATAGTTTTGGACAAATTTGATACGGACCAGAACAATCCGCAACCAATCGCCCACATTTGTGCCGCCGGTGTCTCAGTTTTTCTCGATGCCGACCATCAACAAAGAAAAATAGAACCAAACGCCACCCCTTTTTATCCCGGTATTTATGGGACAGAGGACGGCACCCATCTTTTCGAAAACAACAAACAACACTCAATTCATTTAAAGTCGGGCGAACGACTAGTCGTTGCGAGTGATGGATTGGAAAGAACTAGAGAATTGCCGCCATACTGGGAAAATACTGAAACGAAAACGCCTATCGAGAAAGCACTCGAACTAATTCCAGAGAACACAACCGCTGACGAACTACTGAAGGTTGCCCGAGAGAATGTAGGGTGCGCTTTTGATGATACTGGATGTCCAAACCAATTTCCCGATGACACTACAGTCCTAATTATACGGGTCAAGCCGGCTCCGCCCCTGCCTTCCCTTTAATTGGTCATCCCGAAAAAATATCCGAGAATTTTTCAAGTACCTCCCAATATCCCCTTTCCCTGCAACCCCTCTAACACCCTCTGAGCCGCCGCATATACGTCGAGCTGGCGCTGCTCGCACTCGGCGACTACATCATCTAAGACCGCCCTCTGATTCGTTAGTATCTCGCGGGCTATCTTTTCCGTAATTATTCGGAGAATACTTGTCTCTATTACTCTGCGGCGGCGCGCTTTTCCCTCTCCAGAGTTAAGAAGAAAACTAGTATGCGCCTCTATCTTATCGACGATTCTTGGAACTCCCTCACCTCGCGTTGCAACGGCCCGCTCCAGCGGCTGTTCCCACGAGCCCTCAACTCGAGACTCTAAACTGAGCAATAGCCGCATATCACGCGCCAGCAGTTCGGCTCCCTCTCGATCTGCTTTATTAAGGACAAAAATATCTCCTATTTCGAGAATACCCGCCTTGAATGCCTGAACGGTATCGCCCATACCGGGAACAAGCACGACAACGCAGGTATCGACCATGCGCACGACATCAACCTCAACCTGACCAACGCCGACCGTTTCAAGCAAAATAACATCGAACTGCGCGGCATCTAGCACAGCGATGGCATCAAAGGTCGCTCGCGCCAATCCTCCCAACGCACCTCTAGTTGCCATACTCCGAATAAATACCGTTGGGTCTTCGACGACCGTCGTCATCCGAATCCGGTCCCCGAGAATCGCACCTCCCGTGAAGGGGCTCGTCGGATCAACCGCAAGAATAGCAACCCGATAGCCGCGACGACGAAATGAAATCGCTACCTGATCGACAAGGGTTGATTTTCCCGCTCCTGGCGGCCCTGTAAACCCAATAACCCGAGCATGACCACCCCCACCATGAATTCGCTGGAGAAGAAGGTGCGCCCGCTCTCCGCCCTGCTCGACAATCGTAATACCGTGAGCAATAGCCCGCATCGAACCCGCACGAATCGCATCAGCAAGAATCGATATCTGGTCGGCAGAACTCATTTCAGCCCCTCCGCAATATCTCCATTATTTGAAGAACCCTCTAGAAAAGTTGAGGAGGTGAAAAACCATATTACCCCCGAGAGCGCGAGAGCAAACGAACAGAGATGAAGACCCCATCGTAGCGAAAAGCTATCTGCGACAACGCCAACGAGGATCGGCGCGAGAAAGGAACCAAAAAGATTTATCGACGCGATCGAAAGGCCCTGAGTTGTACTTACCAGATGAGTTGGTACTGCTGTCACAAGAAGGGAGTTGATCGGCGCAGTTCCAGCAAAAATAAAGAGCTCCGCGACAAAGCAGAGAGCGATGAAAAGAGATGGAGAGGTAGTCTCAAACGCGAAAAAAAGGAGTGGGCACGCGAGGCAAGCCGTTACTGCACACGAGATCATCATTGAGCGACTTCTGTCTGCGGTCCGATGTGCGATAGCAGAAAACACCCATCCCCCCGCTATCGTTCCAATAAGCCCCGACACAACGAGGGTTGCACCAAAACGGGTGCCGATCTCATCGATTGAAAAGCCGAGATGCAAGCCGTGTGCGCTCACATTCGCCGCCAAACCCGCTAATGCAAAGGTATTAGCAACGTATCCCGCAATAATACCCACTGCGGAGCGAGAACGGAGCACCTGACAAACTAGCGAACGATAGGTGGGCCCTATACTCGAGACCGTTTCTGAAATTTTTTCATTTGCAGAATTACCAACTTCTGCCCCATTTAATGCCGGTAATCGCCATACGAGCGGAGCAAGAAAAAATCCGGGAATTCCGCCGATAAAAAAGGCGGTCTGCCAGCTAGCCCATTGAGCCACCCACCCACCGATGACATACCCGAGTGCCGAGCCAACCGGTATCGCAGCGTAAAAAAGAGAGAATCCGCGCGTAATCCGAATCGGGCATGAGAGGAGATCTTTTAGATAGGTCGCAGCCACCGTGATAAAGAGCGATTCACCGATTCCAACAGTTATTCGACATAGCAAAAAAAGAGATTGCGTTGGTGCAATTCCCGTTGCACAGGTGCCGACACTCCACACCAACACCCCAAGAGCTAGGAGCGATGGTCGATGCCACCTGGAGCTGAGAGCCCCAGCAACCGGGGAAAAGAAGGCGTATCCGACGACAAAAGCTGAAACAAGAAAACCCGACTCAGCCTGGCTAAGATGCCATTCTGCATCGATCATCGGACGAACCGCCTGAACCAGGTTTCGGTCGAGGTAATTCAGAATATTAACAAAAGTCAGCAGAAATAGAGTCGCCATAACGATCCAAAGAACACCGCGAGGTGAGCCGAGCCGGCAAGAAATCGGCATTATGCCTCGCGGATAGCGAATAACTGCCCTATCGTTCCCTATTTTGGAAGAAGCCGAAAGATGTTTCGGTTATAAGTCCGTAATGATTAGCAGACTGATGAAGAGATAAACGCCACTATTTCAACAATAACCTCTGAGGCGTCGGCAGTAATCCGGTAACATCCTCAACATCGTCGTGAGTGAGAGCTATGAGGAGCGGTTGAACCATCTCGGCTAAAGTATATTTTTCAAGCGCTGTCACCGGAACCTGGGTGAGGTGTTGGCCATGAGTTTCGCTTGAAAGGGTAAAAACAAGAGGAAAGCTTGTTCCCTTATCTTTCAACAGAAGTGAACCCTCTTCCTGTTGGCGCCCGATCTTTCCGGTACATCTATCAAGACCAACTAGGTTTTCGTCAATCGGATCAATACGCCCAATACTACGCTCATCTCCAATACCGCAGGCGTACCCAGTCGCGTGTGCCAAAGAAACAGTGAGCCACTTTTTCGGAAAGGGCGCGCCCCGTTTTGAGTTCTGCTCTATACCAGCTGCAAAGCTATAACCCTCTCTTCCGACAGCCATGAACCCCAAAGGACTACCTGTCGGCGATACTCGAAACCACCCCTCAACATCAGCGTCTACAACACCGAGGAACGACCAGAGATCTTCAAAGTTCTCCTTCAGAAGTTCAAACAACGCAGCCCACACTGCATAATTTGCCTCAATCCGAAGACGCTGGTCTGCGCTTTTGAGCTTGTATGCTTTATCAAGTTGTCCGAGAAAAGCCTGATAGGCTTCACTTAATCTTTGGCGAGCAGCGTTTATACCTTCGCGATCCTTTTCCTGCAGTCTAGAATATCGAGCAAAAGCCTCAGGATCCGGTTTATACCCTCCCTGACGCGAGTCCTGACCTTGGTTGTTGCCACGGACTGAGTTGAGGATCTTAAAAATCATGATGGAATGGTGCAGAGTGTTTGGCAGAGCCGGTATTTCTTTTCGAGAAACCGAAAATCAAACGAGCAAACCTTAATTATATCATAGTACCCTCGCAGTTATTACGCAAAGAGTTACTGGAGTCATCCCCCAGCAACATTAATATCAGGAAATTATGGGTAATCTTCTCGACCCAGTTCGCTAAACGGTGGCAAAGACAATTATCGAGAAAAGGAGTTAAAAGTTTCTGATTGGAAAGGTAATTTTTCTCGCCAATCGAAGGTTATTGATCAGGAGCCGATAAAGCTCGCTCCGCGATAGCGGCGATCTCTGAAAACGAATGACCACTCAGCACTGCGGTGGTTAGCACCGTTGCGGGGATGGGCGCAAAAAGCGGTTTTGATATACGCCCTGCAAGTTCACCCTCATCAGCGACATTCCGCCTCATGCTACGCTGCGGGCGCGCTCGCCCTACGCGGCGGTGTGGTTGGTCCTGCAAAAGCGGCTCGAGAGCTAAAAAGAGAGTAAAAATCTCTGCGACCGACGACTGCTGAAATTCGGAGAAACAGATATTTGTTAGTGTGTCCTGAATCGCTGTAAGGCGCGCCTCTTCCTCTTTGAGTTGCAGTAACGGACTAAGCAGTAGCGCGAGCTGCGCTATCATGATGTGCTCTGGGTAGAGCCGCGAGGAGCGGCCGAGCTGGATCCCTCGATCAGATAAACTCATCCACTTCCCTATCTGCGCCGATGGTTGATTTGCGATACGGTGGGGAAGAAATCGCCGCAAAAGCCCAAGGCGATGAAGGATCGATAATCCATCGCTCGGCTTACGGGCAATCAGCAGCAATTTGCGAAGCTCTTCTCGAATTGCATTGGCAGGAACCTGATCCATAACGGGGCTCTTTGCCATATCGAACATAAAACGCCAATCGTGGTCATCGATCTTCAGACCGAACCGCGCCACAAACTGAGCGGCTCGGAATAGATGAACACCCCTCATCTGAAATGTATCTTTATCGACAATCCGTAATCGCCGAGCAGCAAGATCGGAACGCCCCCCGAATGGGTCGTACACAACACCAGTGAGAGGATCGAGCGCCATGCTATTGATCGTAAAATCTCGGTATCGCGCAGCGTCAATCGGAAACATATCGGGCTCGCCATCCTCCAAACGGCTAACACCTCCCGTTTTCCTTCGAGGAATCGAAATATCGAGCGAAACCCGTTTGCTAATTCGAGCTTTTAATATCTCATATTCCTTACCCGCTCGCTCTACGGTTCCCGGATACAGATCATGAAGAAGCTGTTCGAGTTTCTCGGGTACTACCCCGTACACCTGCATGTCAGCATCTCTTAAGGGCTCCCCCAAAAGAATATCGCGAACCCCTCCTCCATATATGAGTGCGTGAGGAGGCGGCGCATCAATTGCAAGAGGCGGTAACGCGGCGACCTTTTCAGAAATCGCCTGAACTATCTCCTGAAGTTCCCCTTTCTTGCCAAACATTTGATCGGTTGGTAACCGCTCTAAAAACCGCTGCTGCATAATGGGTCATTACTGAAGAGAAACCGGTGGACGGCAGAACACAAGACGTCTCTGCGTTATTCCGATTTTGCCTCCGATGTGCCGTAACGCTTAATCAAACGGAATTCTTACTGCGGGAGCATTGCTCGCCGACTGAATAGTTTTAAGAAGACCCCGAGCTGAGCCGAGAATAGCTTGTGCTGCTTCACGACGAATCGGATCAACCGGTTCTTCACGAAGAAGCATATCCCCCCACCCAAGAATCGTGCTCAATTGAGTCCGAGCCTCTTTGAGGAGCTGCTCGATTGAGCCAACCGGAGCTACTCCCTGACGGGACGCTGTAGAATTGGGTTGAGCAGAATCGGGGTTATGCCCTCGTCGCTGCTGGAGGTCAAAGAGAACGCCTGACATCTGTATCGGTTCTCCTCGCTTTGTACGATGGGATACACCACCCGAGATCAAAACCCACCTTTCATCGCCATTCGGTCCAACAACGGGTGCTTCAAGAGAGAAAAATTCAGACGCTCCGGTTAAACACCGATGGATTAAATCCCGCGTCCGATCGGAAAATTCCGCAGGAACAAGTGAAATCCATGGGGTATCATCGGTCTTGATTTCATCGCCGTAGGCATAGCCAAGAAGACGTCGCCACCGCTCGTCTAAAACCATCTGACGGTGCGCTACCGACCAATGCCACAACCCAAGATGTGCACCTCGAATAGCAGACTCAAACTTCTGTTCCGTTAGCTGGAGAGCTCGCAGCTGAGCCTGTCGACCTATCGACACCTCACTCAGCCGAACGCAGGTCGGCCACGGAGGACTATCAGCGTCGTAATTTGCAACCGCCGCCGCCCCCTCATCGAGACTAGCAACCGCTCCCTCGCTATTTCGAACGAACGCGATAACATCTCGCGGCGCAACCATCATCGCAACCTCAGCAAGCCCCAATCCTTTTTTCTCGTACTGATACCAAACGATGTCAAAGTGCCGTTCCTGAATCGCCGCGAGAGCCTCCGCTGGAGACGAGGCGATTCGCACATTAAACCGCGTCTCGTAAGATTTCAGATACCGTCGCAGCTCTGTGGCGATTGCTGAGTTGGGAATAACGGCAAGGAGTGAAATATCGCTCATAGCGGTGAATAAGTAGTTTTAATGACAATTTATTAGACTATCTCTAGATGCTTTGCTGGATTTTTAGATCCGAATGCGTTTTGGCTATCTCTTAAGATGCTTCGACCAGCACCTTCGAACCATCGATACTCCCCTTCCATTTCATCTGCCGCTTTTCAGCAGTCACCCTCTTACGGTAAGGTAATCGCAATAGAGCACGCGTACTCGGGTGATCCCGACTGGAAAAGGTAAATCAGGATGGCAATCACAAAAGAACAGGTTTTTGAGACGGCCGATTCGTTATGCACCTCGGGAACTGAACCAACCTACCTGCAGGTTCGGATGCATCTCGGGAGCGGTTCTTTCTCTACGATTCAAAAATATCTTCGACAGTGGAGAGATTCTCGGGGGGAGAATCTCCATGCATCGGGTGATGGAGAGATCCCCGAGCCGCTCCTTACCGCCGCACGTGGCTTTGCTCGCGATGCCTGGCGGGTTGCCCAATCGCTAAATGCCCGTCAAAGCGCAGCGATGCGCGAAGAGCTCGAGCGACAACAACAGAGCACGGTGCAGGATCTTGAAGCGGCAGCTCGCATGGTTGATGCTCTTCAGGTAACGCTTGAGGAAACAGAGAGGCGGCGGCTCGATGATTCGGCCGAGCTAAAAAAAGTGCAAGAAAAATGTGCCGCCATCGATCGAGCCTGTGTCGCTGCTGAAACCGCTCGCGATCAGCTCGCCGAGGAGCAGAGCCGCACAAACAACCTTCTTAATACTCTGCAGCAACAGCTTGACGATCGAAATCAAAAAATAGCGGTTCTTACCGCAACTCTCGATCAATCAACAAATGCTCATTCAGAATCAGTAGCAAGACTTGATGAAAATCTTCAAAAAAAGGAGCTTGAACTAATAGCTCAACGGTCCCGCTCAGAGGAGCTCAGCCGCTCAGTGACCACTATGGAGGTTGAACGGGATGGGTTACTCCGAGAACTTTCTCTTCTTAAAGAACAGCTCGTCTGCGAACAGGACCGGTACAAAAGCTTACTCGCAACGGTGCAACAGCTCTCTGCCTGTTTCGTAAATCAACGCGTTGATAAACTCGATCCAACCAACATCGAATCGACCATCGCCGCACCCGCCACAGAGCTTACCATCGCTGCCACGGACCCTGTCCTGCGGGTGGTTGGGGATTATTCGGAAAGGTAATCGGAGCAAACAGGACCGTTGCTAACGCGACCACGGCAAACGCTACCGTTGCAATCACTCGCGAGCGCTTCCCGCCTGAAGCCACCTTCACAATCCACCCCCAATTAAGCGCAAGGTGCACCAGCACCAACACCGCCGTTGAGATGCCGAGAATAAAATGGAGATCGGTCCAACTACCCTTTGTCATCCCAAGCAACGCCGCCCCCCGCATCCCTTTTCCCTCGAATCGATACTCAAGGACAAGACCGCTTGAAAATAGGCAGGTACTGACCAGATAGAGGAGCCCGTTCGAGATTTTTAATGCGGTAGTTCGGTTCATGAAAAATAATTTTTTGGGGGAGTGGGGATTTTAGATTGGATTGTGATTTGTGGGATAAAGATACTAGAGAGTTTTCGGTTATTTAGGGGGAATATTGGGGTTTGGAGGTTATCTCGGGAGCATAACACAAATAAGGTTAGCACGTCATCGGCATGGGGCTTAGGAGGGGAAAAATGGAAGCGAAATGCGAACAGAGCTTTGACAGGATAGAGGCGAAGCTGATAGGTAGGGGGGGCATTTTGCAAAGGTTTTTTCATGGAGAGCTCAACTACTTTCGTGCTTGACACCAATGTGTTGATCGATTGCCCGAGGGCGATCGATCTGTTCGGTGCCAGGGGAAACGTCACGATCCCATTCATGGTGATAACAGAATTAGATTCCCTCAAAGGGAATCCACTCGTAGGCCATGCTGCGAGAGCAGCCCGCCGAGAATTGATCAAAATTTTCGGCGCTCCCAACGGGGAGCTAAGGCTCGAGGCAGAGCTGAAATCTGGGTTTTCCGCTCGGGTTGTGGAGGTCGACGAGCGATTTGCTTGTTCGATCATATACAAACTCGACATAGGGCGTGAGCACAGAAACGATGCGAGGATTCTCGCAACCGCCATCGCTCAATCCAGCCACGGACCCACCGTGATCGTCTCAGGCGATCTCTGGGTTAGATTTCACGCTAGCAAGTTCGGCCTCCTCACGGAGGAGATCGAACCTACAAGAGAGGAGATGCCTCTTGGATTAGTGGTTGTTGAGCATGCCGCCTCATCAGTGACGCGGCTCGGCGCGGGCGAGTCCATCATTGTGCCTCAGAAGGTGGCGCCCCTCCACCCAAACCAGACGGTGAGGGTCAGCCCACGCTGCGGCGGCGCATCGGCCATTGGCATCGTTGATGCCGATGGAGAGAGGATCAAGCCACTGAGAGAGGAGGCCTATTCAGGTATCCTCGGCATCGCGCCAAAGGACATCGACCAGTCAATAGCGATTCATGCGCTACTGGCACCGGCAGACGAGATTCCTCTCGTCACCATCGAGGGGAAAGCTGGAAGCGGCAAGACTCTTCTTGCCCTTGCCGCAGCTTATCTCGCGGTGCAGGAGGGACACTATGATCGAATAATCATAGGTAGGTCCCTAGAGCCCGTTGGTAAGGACGTCGGTTACCTTAAGGGCACCCTTGAGGAGAAACTCGATCCATGGCTCAAGATGTTCGCCGATAACCGCAACGTCATCGCCCGAGCCATGCAGGCGTCACTGCCACCGAGGCGACTCGAGAAGGGCAGCAGGACCGTCTACAGTGATGTCAGTCTCCCAGATTGGGAGTATTTCTCGATCACTCACCTGAGAGGTCGAACATACTCACGGGCCTTCATAATTATCGACGAGGCTCAAAACCTCGACGAGAGAACAGCCCGGGATGTTCTGACTCGCGCAGGTGAGGGCACTAGGATGGTGCTTCTCGGAAGCCCATCCCAAACGGACAGGCACGATCAAGAGTGCGGTTTTCGCTATTTCTCCTCAAGGGGAGCGACTAGCAGGCTCGCTGCTCATGTAGTCCTCGGTCAGTGCCATCGGTCACCTCTTGCCCTCTGGGCAAGTGAAGTCCACTGACGCCCCCACTCCGCTCGGTTAGCGACCCGAGCAACCGGAAAGTCGGTGAGTGGACCCAAAAAGGTTCTCACTCGCTGGTTTCCCAAACGGTGCAGACCTCCAATGGAGGCTGCACCGTTTTTTTTGCCATCATCAAACTTCGTCGACCTATTTTTTGAAGTTTTCTTTCTCTACACATTAAACCGAAAATGCACGATATCACCGTCCTGCATTACATATTCCTTTCCTTCAACACGCATCTTACCGGCCTCCTTCGCGCGAAGCTCAGAGCCGCATTGGGTATAATCGGCGTAACCAATAACCTCTGCTCGAATAAAACCTCGCTCAAAATCGGAATGAATACGGCCTGCACATTGAGGAGCTTTCCAACCCTGAGGAGCGGTCCAGGCTCGTGCTTCTTTTGGACCTGCGGTAAAAAATGTAATCAGGCCTAAAAGCTGGTAACCGGCGATTGCAAGCCTATCGAGCCCCGAGCCGCTAAGGCCAAGCGCCTCAAGATACTCGGCTCGTTCCTCAAGAGGAAGCTCGGCGACCTCGGACTCAACTTTGCCCGATATAACAACAATCGGAGCTCCCTGAGCTTTAGCGATCGTGGCTACCTGATCGATTAGGTGGCTACCTCCGGGCGTTGGCTGGTGATCAACCTCAGATTCATCGCAATTAGCGACATATAGCACCGGCTTTGCAGTTATCAAACCACCCAAAACCGAGGCAATTCGCTCCGGCTCACCCTCGAGCTGCGCTGTACGAGCAGGTTTGCCACATGAGAGATGATCGCTCAGTATCTGGAGAAGATCGAGCCGAGCACGCGCTTCTTTATCTCCTGACTTTGCAACCTTCTCCAATTTTGAAATCGCCTTTCCGACCGAATCATGGTCCGCAATGATCAATTCAGTTTCAATCGTATCAATATCTCGAGCAGGCGAAACCTCTCCATCGACATGAACAACATTTTCATCGTGGAAACACCGCACGACATGAGCGATGGCATCGACCGACCGGATATGCCCTAAAAATTGGTTACCGAGCCCCTCGCCCTGAGATGCTCCCTTGATAAGCCCCGCAATATCGACAAATGTCACCTGTGTTGGGATGACTTTTTCTGATTTGGCAAGCTCAGCTAAATCCGTCAAACGTGGATCAGGAACAGGAACTGCACCAGTATTTGGTTCAATCGTACAGAACGGAAAATTTGCCGCAGCGGCCTTCGCCGAGGTGAGTGCGTTAAAAATCGTCGATTTGCCGACGTTCGGAAGGCCAACGATACCACAGGTAAATCCCATAAAAAGTCTCTTGCTAAAGAATGTAATAAAAAAAATCGCTCTGCGAACGGCGCCCGCAATGGTACACCGAATCATGAAAAATCGCACCAACTACTGCCGTCAAATGCAGAAAACTCCTCATCACCCACTTGCCCGAAATCGCTCAGTGATGAACAATTTTTCTCGAAGGACTGAAAGGAAACATCATGAACGTTTTAGAAATTTTTTTGAATCTTAACCGAAAAGACAGCGTACTTGCGACGCTACGGGCTCGGCGCACGCGGATCGAGCGAGAGTTTAATGAGAAAGTCACCGAAGCCCGGGAATTAGAGCGTGTCATGCGGCGAACCATCGCAGCGCACGAAGAGCTCGAGCGCAAGATCCGAGCTGAGGAGCACGCGGTCGCAGAAGAGTCTAAGAGACTTGTGGATCGTCGAAAGGCGCTTTCGTCGTTCACCAATTACAAAGTCGCACAAAGCGCAGAACGGGAGATTGAGGGTTCTGCTAGAGAGCTGCGACTCCGCGAAGAGGGGCTTTTGAAAGGAATGGAGGACCTCGAGGTATCTGCCCAAGCCCGCCGTGCCTCTGAGGAGGCTTTTTCTGCGGCAAAAAAAATGCTCGAGGGTTTGGCAGCAGTCGGCCGCGAGACGATCGCTTCAATCGACGCCGAGATAGCTATTGTGGATCGGGATCGCGCGGCAGTTTTTAACACTCTTCCCGATGAGGCTCGTCGTGAATATGAAAAAGTTGTTCGAAAATATCCAGGCGACCCAGTCTCTGAGATTGAGGGTGGTGTGTGTAGCGGCTGCCGGATGAACGTGGGCCCTCAGGCGATTTTATCAGTGCGCCGCGGCGCTATCACGAGGTGCGCTGGGTGCAGTCGGATTTTATATGCACCAGCTGGCGAACCGACCGTCTCCGCAGATTCTTAGAAAAAAAGTAACTATTCAACTCTATAATTCCCAATAACCTCCCACAACCCCTTAGGGGTGGCGGGCGAAAGCCCGCCGGGGGGAAACAACTAACTATTCAGCAAAAAACTGCCGACGAGCGTTGAGCGAGTCGAGCCACCCAAA
>Ga0114972_10000618_pt1 | contig 26486 bp, 26 predicted proteins | sample M_140807_EF_Meta_FD_87354 | JGI IMG/M metagenome (GOLD analysis project Ga0114972, IMG submission 87354) | Freshwater microbial communities from Lake Montjoie, Canada to study carbon cycling - M_140807_EF_MetaG | ecosystem: Environmental > Aquatic > Freshwater > Lake | place: Lake Montjoie...
ATCGAGATTATATGATTTTCATTGTATGTCAGCGAGTTATCTTAATTTACTTCAGTGCTAAATCAGAAATGGTTGCCCGCCTGCGCGGGCATGACAGATTTTTTTGTCATGTACGGAGCAAATACCCTAAAAAAACGAAGTATTCACACCCCCGCATACCACCACTACAATGGTTTGGTAGGCTTGAATAACGGGATGATTAGCATAGACGACTGACAAAGCAGCGCCCGCAGACAGTTCGACCATAATCCGTTTATCCGCTGCGAAAGCCCGGGCACCGGCTTCTGCCTCATCATCACTGACCACGACTACTTTCACCTCATGTTCTTGGGTCCATTCAAATAAATGCGCAGAAACACGTTTCACCCCAAGACTCGTCGCACGTGTTGTCACCTTGTCTAAGGTTACCATTTTTTGGGCTTGGACCGATTGATATAAAGCATCCGCCCCTTGGGTTTCAACCGCAATCAAAGGCACATCCTGCCAACCATGATGATGCATGCCTTCTAGCAAACCGCAAGCCAATCCGCCGCCACCAACTGCCGCGACAATGGCATCGGGTCGCACACCACTTTCAACTAATTCGTCAATCAGCGTGGCATGCCCAGCCCAAATCATAGGATGATCAAACGGAGGAATATACGCCGCGTGGTGTTCTTTGATATAAGTCAAAGCAGCCAAATGCGCACTATCCCAATCTTTGCCAGCAACGACAACATTGGCACCATAGGTTTTTAATTCATCTACAAATAATTGATGACTGGTCGAAGGGATAAACACAGTGGTCGGCATGCCCAATGCTTTACCACAATAAGCGACTGCAAGCCCCGCATTGCCACCCGAGGAAGCGACTAATTGTTCGAAACCCTCTGCCGCATAACATTGACACAACCGTCCAATCCCACGCATTTTAAAAGAACCCGAAGGCTGAAGTGCCTCTATTTTTAAATAGACAGATTTCCCCATATTCATTTGCAAACGCTGGGAATGCAGCAACGGGGTCACAACATGTAACGGGCTTTCCGCCATACCTTTATCCTTCCATTGCACCAATATCTATCGTTTTTATATGATAGGTCTTTTTTTGCTGGTCGCGCAAGATGGTAACTTGAATCGTTTCCCCAACTTTGGTAGCGGACAGAGCATGGTACAACGCATCATAACTGGAAATCGAATGCCCATTGATCGCAGCAATCACATCTCCTTTGTGGATTCGTCCCACATAATCTCGGACTGTTGGGTGTAAATGAAGTTTATCCGCTGGCGTATTCGGCAATACCTCTCCAATCAACACCCCCTCATGAGCACCAAAAAGTTCAGCAATTTTTGCTGTTACTGGAAGAATACCAATGCCAGGCATGATGACTCGGCCATGTTGAATCAGCTGATTGACAATACGCACCATTTGTTCAGCAGGAATAGCAAATCCCACGCCAGAAGAGGAACCGGATTTAGAAAAAATTGCCGTGTTTAAGCCAATCAACCGACCGGCACTATCCAACAATGGTCCACCTGAATTGCCTGGATTAATCGGCGCATCGGTCTGAATCATATCTCGAATGGACACGCCACCAATCCCCAACATATCTCGACCCAACGCTGAAATCACGCCCGTCGATAAACTGTGATCAAAACCAAAGGGATTACCAATTGCAAGGGTTTTTTGTCCCACCAAAAGCTCATGTGACGCAGCAATCTCCAAAGGTTGAATATTTTTGATGGCTTTTAACAAATCCGGAGATTGAATGCGCAAAACAGCCAGATCCCAACGCGGCTCTGTACCAACCACCTTAGCAGGCACCGTTTCACCATTCATGGTCACTGCTACTGCATCCGCACCCAGAATAACATGAAAATTTGTCACGACATGCCCTGATTTATCCCAAATAAGGCCAGAACCTGTACCAGCTGATACCACCTGTAATAAATGATTAGGGAGCGTACCCACTTTTGACATGCGATGCACATAAACAACAGCCGGCGATGCTTTCTGAAAAATTTCTATATTATTCCGTTCATCCGGTAATAATTGCTCTAAACTTCTTGCTTGCACTTGACTGCCCATGCCTAGGGCAAGACTCATAACCAAAGAAAGAACACAAACAATGCGCATAATGACTCCAAAACACCGAGTAAGGCTGGTATTTTACCATGTTTTGGGTGAAAATTGATATAAAATCATAACTCCTTACCCCATACGTTATCCCGAGTGTAATCTTTTTGCTCGAACTTCTCATGTTCGTTCCGATAAGATGATACGTTAGGATAGCGTGCGAAAGGCCAAAAAATTATGTTATAATAATGCAATATAACTGCATTGGAGAACTTTGTGACAGATTATGAACATGGTATGCAACAATCTGCCAAATTAGCGATGCAAGAAGAGCGCAAAATAAGAGAGGAGCGGGAAGCGTTGGCCCTGCGTAAAAATAAAGAATTGCAAAAAAAAATAGAGATATCTTCCATGCCGCAATCTACGCTCAAACTACGCCCAACTCATCCAATTACCCAAGAAAACCAACGCCTAAGTCGTGCAATGATATTGCAGTTATCAAAAGACTTGCGGAATACGCATCAACCTAACCCATTCGCATTGAGCTTTCAAATGATGAGACCAAATCTCGATGACGAAAAGAACAAAAAATTCCGCGCGGCAGCAAAATTAATCCAACAACGCCAGCTCACGCAAATAAATCATCTAAAACACGTTGCTACGGAAGAAGCCTATGAGCAGCAACACCGTGCCACAGTAGAGCACAGCGTAGAACATAGCCATATGTCACCTACCCCACGACCACGTTATTATTAGGCAAAAGGTCCAACCTACCTCGCTGCGCCTACTTAACTTTTTTGCGCCGAGTTTTCTTATGGTTAGCAAAAAACAGTAAAAAAGCCCCAACACAAATGGCACTGTCAGCGATATTGAATACGGGGAAATAATGCTCGCCATAATATACTTGAATAAAATCTATGACATAACCAAACTGTATCCGGTCTATAACATTTCCCAACGCGCCACTTAGTATAAAAGACAATGCCAGTAACTCTATTTTTTCCTTTGTTTTGCACAGCGCCATCCAAATAATCAAACCCACGCTCATCAGCAAACCAAATGCAGTAAATAGATGGGAATACCAAGAAACATTGCTTTGGTTTAAAAAACCAAACGCTGAGCCAGAATTAAACATAAGTGTCCAGTTTAATCCTGGAAAAACAGTCATAGGTTGATACAAAGGCAACGTATGGATAGCCCACCATTTACTACTCTGATCACAAACAATCAAAACGATCGCAAGAACATACCAAAGCCAGTTTTTTTTCATAGGATTCGTCTCATATTAAAGTAAGTTTTGGCTGCAGCCACATCTGCATGAATTTGTTCAATTAACATCTCTTTGGATGGAAATCTTCTCTCATCACGTAATTTTTGCAAGAAAACAACCTCTAGGCGTTGGCCATACAGTGATCCGGAAAAATTCAGAAGATGAATTTCAAGGAGATTTTTTTTTCCATCCAACGTAGGACGACACCCTATATTAGCAATTCCTTGCAAGGTTTCTCCATTGTTTTGTGCAACGCGTACAAAAAAAACCCCATGCAAAGGCAATGGCCCACGATTTAATTTTATATTTGCAGTCGGGATCCCCCAAATACGTGCTTGCGCATCACCATGCATCACTCGTCCACATAATGTAAATGGTCGACCTAATAAGCTTTCCGCTTCTTGCAGATTCCCTGCTTGCAGTATTTGACGCACCTTAGTAGAACTAACACGCTCCCGATCTAACACCACATCGGGATAGATTGTGACCTGAGCTTGATAAGATTGAGCGATGCTTTGGAGCAATGCCCCATCACCCAAACGATCGCAACCAAAGCGAAAATCATTCCCAACAAACAAATGCTTCACTTTTAACTGAGAAAAGATGACTAATTGGGCAAATTCCGTGGCACTCATGCGTGCAATGTTTTGATTGAAACGCAAGCAGCACACAAAATCAACACCGAATTGTTCAAAAATTTGCAACTTTTTTCGCAGGGAGGTCAAACGTGGCGGCGATTGGTCTTTTAAGAAAAATTCACGCGTTTGTGGTTCAAAGACTATAACCAAAAGCGGCAAATTAGCTTCGGTAGCTAACGAACGTACCGCAGTCAGTAAAGTTTGATGGCCATGATGTACGCCATCAAAATTACCGATTACCGCAGCAGTAGCACCGTGTAAAGCTGGATCAGCTGCCCCAAGTAATAATTTCATAAAATCAGCAAAAACTCCGTTCTATTTTAGGCAACGTCTCTCAAAGATATTTTCGAGCTGCAAAAGTGATAAATTGGGTCTGTTGACTGCGTCATCCCAACGTAAGGGAGTATCCATCCTTGATACAATCAGGACTTACGCAAAAACCCGATCTCTTTGTTGGATTTAGTATTTAATTCGGTCATTTTCTTATCTAAACGCCCTCATTAAAGACTAAATCCGCCTCGACCTCGGGTTTTTGCGTAAGTCCTGACAATACAGCACCAATATAAGCACGAATTCCCGCTTACGCGGGAACCCCCTAATTTTGAATAACACTCCTATTTATTAGGAGGGCACACAGTCAAAATATCGCATTGCGCACCATGCAAAATCGCTTCAGCCGTCGATCCTAACAACAAGGCCAAACCGTGTTTACCATGGCTACCCGTCACGATCAAATCAATTTTATGCTCTTGTGCAACACGCAACACTTCATTTTTAATCGATCCGAACTCTAACAGTTGATGTTTTTTATCCACACCTAATTTTTTCGCCAATGCTGTTAATTCTTTATCAGCTTGCTCACGAATAGCCACTTCGACTTCAGCAAAACCAGCAAAGCCCGGGTAAGCATAAGCCGGAATCGCTTCGACCACGTGCACCAAGAATAATTGTGCTCCAGACTCCTCAGCAATTTTTTTAGCTTTCTGCGCCGCATTGATACCAACTTCGTCAAAATCCGTTGCAAACAACACCCGTTTATACATAGCCATCTCTCCTTGATAACACGCTCACCTACGCAGACTAGCAGAATTTAAAGCGTCTGACAATTCTTGCCTAATGCCGCTTGCAACAAACGATCCATTTCTGGCCAAGCGTAATGATGGAATTCATGTCGATGACGATGTGCTTTGCGTAATTCTAAAAATGTGTTTGATAGATCAGTCGCTTGTTTGAGTTGATGCGTCTCGACTTCAGGATCATAAATTGACAGTATTGCATCTTGCCACGCAGCAAATGGCACTGATTGCAACAACAAATCTGTAGCATGATTGTGCACTGCTGAGCAACTAAGCCCGAAATAATGATGGAGTTTTTGACTCACCAAATGCAATCCTCTACTCCGTGCTTCTATGCTATGTCCCGCTATATGCGGCGTACATATCGTGGCGTAATTCACCAGCGGTCGGCTCACTTGCGGTTCCGCTGCATAAACATCAGTACAGTAATGCAAAGATTGAGTGCAAGATAATAATGCGGTTTCATCCACAATATCACCGCGCGCAGCATTGATAATCACGGTCCCCGCTTTGAGTTGCGATAAAAAATGTTTCCCCAACAAATGTCGGCTCGGATAAGGTCGTTGATCATGTAAATTAGCATGCACACATAACAGATCACACCCCAATAAAGCATCTAACTCGCAGCTTAAGAACTGATGGTCGTGAGCTGCACGTAAAGGATCATAACAACTGACATGAAAACCGAGCTCGCGTAACCGTAAGGTCACAGCGGATCCCACTGCCCCCACTCCTATCACTCCCGCATGCAACCCCTGTACATAACTGTGCTGCTGACAATAGGCCAAACAAGCAATCACATAATCAGCAACCGCACAGGCATTGGCTCCTTTTGCATCGATAATTTGAATCGATTTCTGAGGGTTTGTTGCAACAATATGATCCGTCCCAGAGCTCACTGTGGCAATACACCTGATCCGCGTATCAACCAGCAAAGCCGCATCGATTTTAAGCGTAGAACGGCAGAGGAGTACATCATGTTCTTGAATCTGCTGATACAAATCAGGTCCAGCAGTGAATGGAGTTATTAGAAAGGGAGGCTGAAAAAAATCAGACAAATCCGGTAAACTAGCATCTGCAATTATCTTTATCATATCATCAGTCCCTACCCAAACTTTTTAGGTACAAACAAGACTTTGTCCAAGACTGGCTTAAATATTATCGCGGAATCCGGTTGAATTTCAAGCTGTAACTCAGCACGTCTTAAATCAACAGGAAGAAAAAAATGGCGGCTAGCAGCCAGACGAAAATTAGGAATCACAGACTGTAATTGGATATCTTGTGGTAATTGGGTATCTTGCAATGATGTCTTCGCGAAAGAAGCTGGGCGTGAATAAACCTGCAGAGGTTTTTTACTAGTTGTGGATGTCAAAGCATATTGATACCCAATGCCTACACTCAAAACAACCCCAAAGATACCCAAAAATATTAAATAACGGTCAGTCCAAATATGCATAGGTACTCAGTCACGTTACTTCTCGCCGAATATATATTTAATAATATGAGTGGCAACTGATTTGACAGTCAACCTATCTGTATCAAAACTCACATCCGCCAACTCTTCATACAAAGGTTCACATTCAACTCTTAATTGTTCCAAACGTTGTTCTATATCTTTGGCCTGTAACATAGGTCGTTTGGTGCTATCGCGTTTGGTTCGTTCAAATTGTTGTTGTAAAGATGTTTTCAAATAAATGACCGTCCCGCGCCCTGCCAAAGCATTGCGATTTTCAGGCGTCATAATGACCCCACCACCTGTTGCCAACACAATATTTGTCTTTTGAGTCAATTCTTCAATCACTTTTTGCTCACGGCGCCGATAACCTTCAGGCCCTTCTACATCAAAAATCCAAGAAATATCTGCGCCAGTACGTTCTTCGATCACTTCATCTGAATCATAGAAATCAAGCTTAAGTTCCTTTGCCAAAGTACGGCCAATTGTGCTTTTCCCTGCGCCCATTGGTCCGATTAAAAAGATATTGCGTACTTTAACGATGCTCATTTAAATTACATGCTCCATAAAAATAATAAAGACGTACAGCGTAACACTCAACACGTTATATTGTGGTGAGTACAGAGCAAATCGCTCCTAGCCTCTTACGTTTTGTTTAACCTAACCATGACAACACTAAATCAGAGCTTGTGCAAAACCCCCATCTCTTCGTTGGATTTAATATTTAATTCGGTCATTTAGTCATCTAAACGCCCTCATTAAAGACTAAATCCACCTCAACCTCGCGGTTTTGCGTAAGTCCTCTAAATATAGTATCAGAGTATACATCATATTGCAGTCATAGTTAATGCGAACAAACGAAAAACCATGATTTATCCATGACTCACTATCCTAGGCGTAATAAAAATCAACAACGCCTCATGTCTCAATCGCATATGTTTGCGTTGAAATAAATCTCCGAGCCAGGGTATGTCCCCTAAATAAGGGATTTGATCAATTTGATGATTCCGATCTTCCTGATAAATTCCTCCCAAAACAACCGTTTGCCCATGCTTGATCAAAATCCGGGTTTCGATAGATTTGGTTGAAATAATAGGAACGCCCTGAACGCGCTTCCCAGAATCAGCATCTTGGTTAATTACAAGAGACATCATGAGTTCTTGCTTTCCAGTGATTTGAGGCACGACTTGCAAGCGCAATACCGCTTTTTTAAACGCAACAGACGTATTCCCATTCATAGAGAATTCCTGATATGGAATGTCTTCTCCCGCTTCAATCACTGCTGGAATTTGATTACTCGTTATTAAACGCGGACTCGCAATCACTTTGGCTTTTCCTTGGCTTTCCAATGCTGACAATTCGAAATCCAATAACCGTTGCGACGCCAACACCGCTTGGGTAAACCCCAGTGTAGCCGCAGTAGAATCCAACGTTCTGGCCACCATATCCAACCCAAAACGCCCTCCTGGTAGCGGCGTCTGCGCGCCTTCCGCACGTTGGACTGGGTTGCTTGGACTGAGTGCAACCAAGCCTAAACGTACGCCCAAATCCCGTGCCGCCTCTTGATTCATATTCACCAATCGTGCCTCAATGATAATTTGTTGGGCTGGGATATCAAAATGCTGCACAAAGGTCTGTAATTTTTGAATATGCTCTGCCGTATCCTCCAACCACACTACATTCGTACGCTGATCAACTGCAATATGACCATGACGCGACAACAAATCATTGGTTTTATCTTTCATAATATTGGCCAAGTCCGCCGCCTTAGCATAATGAATCATCATGATTTTGGTTAGCATAATGGGACGCTTTTTACGCCGTGAGGTCTTAATTTTCAGATGCGGCGCTTTCACGGCATCCTGTTCATGGATTGTTAACAGTTGACGGCGATACAAGGCGCGTAATTGAACTAAATCTTGCTGTAACTGTTGATTTTCCTGTATATGAGTTTGGATGCGTTGTTGTGCATGGTGCCAATACCATAAGGCTAGTAATACACCACCGCATCCCACCCCAACACAAATAACCAGCATGCGCTTTAATTTGTTCCGGTAGGAACCTTCCCGCCAAGGGAGTAAATTAAGATCGACCATTATACTAACATACTCGTTTCGCCAAACCACAGGCCGTCAAATACAATGGCGCATCGTAGTGTAATTGTTGCAGGTCACATCCCGCTGCAGCTCGCATATGCACAAATGGATTTGCACTATAGACAGGTCGTTCACATTGCTGTTGCAACCAGCTGAGCACATGCGATCGCTGCGCGCCCTCTCCTCCGACAATAATATGATCCAAGGCTGCAATGTGAGGATATTCAGCATATAAAAAGTGACACGCGCGCTTAAAACGCTGCAAAATGCCCTCTTGATACGCAGTGTCTTGGCATGGTACTGGCAAATGGAGCACATCAAACTCCTCTTCATGCATCCATAATAAAATCGCTTGTTTAAAGAAAAAAACTTTTAGGAATCGTGGACCCAACTCTAAAATAGCCGTAATCCCAGAATGGGGTGGATTAGGCAAAAGAAAGGGCAATACCCGCTGCATCGCGAGCGATTCTACATCAACCACCGTAGCGGGCAATCCAATTTGACGCAAAGCAGCTACGCGATCTTTCACATATTGAGCACGGGCCGCAATGATAAGTAAATTTTTAATACCGGGTTGTGAAGAACTGTCCAGATGTTTAAAATCGAAATACACATCTTCCAAAGAGTCTGGAATACATTTAGCGAGCTCTAATGAGACGAGCTCGTCCAGATCAGAGTCCGTTAAACGTTCGCTCACTTGAATATTTTTATGGATGGTACAAGCATCAGGCACTGCAATCACCGCTTGCAACACCCCCTTTGACCGCGTCCACAAATCAAGATTGACTAATAATTCTTGAACAATTTGGGCCAAGCCAGGAATATCTTGTACTACATTGCCCACAATCAGGTGATCAGGTAGTTTTTGCTGCCCAAACGTTTGAACGCAATACTGACCATCAATTCGGCTTAATTCCAAAAGTTTGACAGAGACTGAACTAATATCTAACCCAAATAAAATGGGTCGACGACTAGAAAATAGAGATTGGGGCCAGCGCATGCGTGATCCTCCTTGCGCACGTAAATTGGACTAAAGTGGACTTCCATCCCACTTGGGCGCGATATTAGCAGAGCTGAAAAAAAAGGTCGAGAGGTAAGTATTAAATTTCTCTGTACATGACAAAAACTATAATGCTTTTCGTATCTGTCTTCCCGCCTTCGCGGGAATGACAGAGTTTTTTGTCATGTATAGAGATTAAATTTGTTGAAAGATGCTGATATTTCCTAATTAATCCGACTCAGCATAAACTGTAGCATGGCCAGCTCTTCTTCCGGACTAAACGCGTGAGAGAGGACTAAGCCCCACGTAACTTGCAATTGACCTTGAGCATCAAAAAACTCATAAGTACCGCTTTTCTTTGGCGCAGGCAACAACGAACCCATCCGCTCTTCCTGAGCAGCCAAGTGAAAACAACCGCCTTGGCACTTTTGTTCTTTGATTTGAAAGGAAAGAGGCAGAGTATCTGCTGACAGAGCCAAAACGGGTAAACTATTGCTAAATAGCAAAATTAAACTCAGGAAGATTTTATGCATCAGAAGGGATCCTTTTTTGGAATCTCCTATAAAGTTTGTCCATATTATACACAAAAAGCATTTTTCTGTAAACTTCTGCGTTAACGAGCTTATGTGAATAAGACGTCGTTGCGAACGAAGTGAAGCAATCCAGTGACCTTAGGGCATAAGTCACTTCTTCATTAGCAACGACGATTTAAACCTTTTGCTAATAAATTTTCGGTATTTTACTCAGCTATTCTGACAACGGCGAAAACACATCATCAATATCAGCCATGGTCCATCCCAAATGAGGTGTGGGGTGATTGGTTAAAATACTATCCACAAGCTCTTTTTTGCGCACTTGCATGGACAATATCGCTTCCTCGACTGTTCCGCTTACGATCAATTTATAAATGAACACGGGGTTATCTTGACCAATGCGATGACTACGTCCGGCAGCTTGATCTTGGACAGCAGGGTTCCACCAAGGGTCGTACAAAATCACTGTATCAGCACGTGTTAAGTTTAAACCCGTACCGCCAGCTTTCAGACTAATCAAAAAGATGCCCACTTCACCAGCTTGAAAGCGATCGACCAGAACTTGGCGTTGTTGGGTTTGCCCTGTCAGTTTCAAATAGGAGTAGTGCCGTTGCTGCAATCGCTCTTCAATCAATTTCAACATCGAAGTAAATTGCGAAAACACCAATACTTTACGCCCTTCTTCCATCAAATTGTCTAATAACTCCATCAAGGTGTCTAATTTGCTTGATTCTCCATGCGCCATCTCCGCTTCAGGCAACGATAATAAGCGCGGATCACAGCATACTTGTCTTAGTTTTAACAAGGCATCTAATAATACAATTTGCGATTTCCCCAACCCTTGTGACGCGATGGCTTCACGTACCTTTTTCTCCATCATCATCCGGATGCCTTCATATAGATCGCGTTGCACACCACGCAATTCGACTCGTTGGACCACCTCAGTTTTAGGGGGTAATTCCCGGATCACTTGATCTTTAGTCCGCCGCAACATAAAGGGCTGAACGCGCTTGCTGAGAATATTGCGCCGCTCAACATTGGCTTCTCTCTCAATCGGAATACGAAAAAATTGACGAAACTCTTTAATACTGCCTAATAATCCTGGCATCAAAAAATGGAACAACGACCAGAGTTCTCCAAGATGATTTTCTAAAGGCGTACCCGTGAGGCATAAGCGAAATTTTGCATGGAGTTGTTGCATAATTTGTGTGGTTTTGGTGCGCGCATTTTTAATAAATTGCGCTTCATCCAGAATCAAATAATAAAATGAATATTGCAAAAACAAAGCTTTGTCGCGCGCGACCGTACCATACGTTGAGATGATGAGATCATAATCAGAAAATTGAGCCAAATGTCGGTCGCTGCCATGATAGATCAACACTTTCAAATCTGGCGCAAAACGCTGCGCTTCCGCGTACCAATTCCCCACTAAGCTCGTCGGTGCGACAATCAAACTAGCAGCATGGCTCAAACCCTGCTCTTTTTGTAACAATAAGTGGGCCAATGCTTGGACCGTTTTTCCCAAACCCATATCATCCGCTAGAATCCCTGAGAACCCATGAGTTTGGATGCTATGCAACCAAGACAAACCTTGCAATTGATAATCACGTAACACTGTTTTCAATCCAACGGGTGGCGCAAGCTCCGGCAACCCTTCTAAATGTTGTAATTGCTGCAATTGTGCTCGAATAGCCTCAGTTCCTAACCAACGAGAACGTGTTGCTTGAATGGCCGCTTCGACTTCTTGCATCAACGTCAAATGATAACGGCGCAAATGTATTTCATCGTCGACTATTTGCCGCATATCTTCATGAAATAATAAACGCAGTAAAGGTTTGATCCGACCCAAAGAGATGGCTAACCATTTTCCATTGCCCAAGGGCAAATACATTTCTTTATCATCAGATAGACTATCAATTTGTTTGGGATCTAAGCGCCGCAGTAAATCGACCACCAAAGGCACAATACTAATCGGTTTATCCCCAATTAAAATGCCTAATTGATACCCAAAAAAATCATGGCCACGCGTTTCCAGCTCAGAATACCAAGAAAAATCATCGACATAAACCACTTCATCATGCGCACTAGGCACAGTCGCAACGGTAAATAAGGGCTCAACAACGAGCGGCGGTGCAGGAATAATTGCAAGATTCTCTTTGGCCTGCAACGCAAAAAAGCAGGCTACTGCGTGCTTGCAATTGGTCTGCTCCGCGCAATTACAGCGTGCAGGGCTTTTTGGCCACGTGCGTAAATCAATGTGAATATCATAGATCTGGCCTAAACTGCCTTTGACTCGCCCGCGAAGCAATCCGTCACTTAAGCGAATAGTTAAGACATGTCCATGCTGAAAATAAGTTTGACCTTGGGCAAAAGTTCGTTGCGGAAATTCTTGATTCAAACGCTTTAAAGCAGCTTTCAACATTACTTTATCCTGAGATTTAAGACTTAAATACACACCAATTTTTGGTCAAAAAAGTCCCGCAGGACTTATGCAAAACGCCGAGGTCGAGGCGGATTTGGTATTTAATGAGGGATTTTAGATAACTAAATGACCGAATTAAATACTAAATCCAACGAAGAGATCGGTGTTTTGCGTAAGTCCTGAACCATATTCTGACCACGAAAAGTATAGTATACTGGAGTCTGACGACTGTTAGTACTCTCTTATATGACTCAAGCACTAAATATTTTAATGGCGCAGATGAATCCTCACGTTGGTGCTGTTGAAACCAATACAAAAAAAATCATCCAAATTATTCAAGAGCATCAAACAACGCATGATATTATTATTTTTCCAGAATTGGCTATTTGCGGCTATCCCCCCGAGGATTTATTGCTTCGTCCAGAGTTTTTAACTCGCATCGATGACGCCTTGCAAACAATCTGTCTTGCAAGCCAAGATTGCCATGTAGTCATTGGTCATCCACAAATGACTGATAATTTATGTTTCAATGCAGCCAGTGTTTTTTACCGCTCGACAACCGTTGTCCAATATTTCAAACAACAATTGCCGAATTATGGAGTCTTTGACGAACAACGTTATTTCACACCGGGACCTGCACAAACCTGTGTATTTACCTATCAAAATCAGCGAATCGGGTTATGTATCTGTGAGGATCTTTGGTATGGCAATACGGTCAATCTACTCAAACAGGCTTCCATCGATATCCTGGTCACGATTAATGCATCGCCCTTTGATTATACCAAACCACAACTTAGAGAGGCGCTCCTTTTTCAGCAAGCCCAACCTGGTCTGACCATCATCTATGTCAATATGGTAGGCGCTCAAGATGAATTAGTCTTTGATGGTCAATCATTAGTGATGGATGGACAAGGACAGATTGCAGCTCGGGCACCCGCGTTTACCGAGGCATGGCAGAGTGTCGGTATTCAAAACCAGCAGATTACTAGTCTCATCACGCCGGTTCTAAGCAAAACAGCTGTGATCTATCAAGCCCTCATCCTCGGCCTGCGTGATTATGTCACTAAAAATAAAATTCCCGGGGTGTTATTGGGATTATCCGGTGGCGTGGATTCCGCACTAACACTAACGATTGCCGTGGATGCGCTCGGTCCTGAGCGCGTACAAGCTATATTACTGCCCTCTCGTTATTCTGCGCAAATGAGTACTGAAGATGCTGAAGCACAAGCCACTACACTCCAAGTCACCAGCAAAACTTTATCTATAGAGCCGGGGTTTCAAACTATTTTAGCTAGTCTTGCACAAGTCTTGCCTGCAGGAGACTTAGGAATCACTGCCGAAAACATTCAAGCTCGCTTACGCGCGGTGTTACTCATGGCGCTCTCCAATCAAAGTGGCTGGATGCTCATATCCACCAGCAATAAAAGTGAAACCGCCGTTGGGTACACCACTTTATATGGTGATATGTGTGGTGGGTTTGCTGTGCTAAAAGATGTTCTAAAAACCATGGTCTATGAACTCGCTTATTATCGAAACACCCTGTCTCCAGTGATACCACTGCGCGTTTTAACCCGTGCACCGTCTGCTGAATTGGCGCCAAATCAAACCGACCAAGATCGCTTGCCCGAATATGATGTACTTGACGCCATCATTACGGGATATATGGAGCAAGGACTCAGCCAAGCACAGTTATTAAGCATGGGATATGCGGAAAAAGCAGTCATCCAGACCATTAATATGATTCGCTCTAATGAATACAAACGCAAGCAAGCGCCACTCGGCACCAAAATATCGCCTCGCGCGTTTGGTAAAGATTGGCGTTATCCCATAACCAAAGAGTCATGTTGACAATTCTACTTGCAAAATCGCCATAAGACGTTAACATGGTTATACTGCGTGAAAATAAAGAAAAAAAAACCTAAATAGGGACGCAATGAAATCAATTATCTGTTTAATTATGCTGATGCTCTGCACACTATCCAGAGCAGCCACCCCCATTGATGGACTGTACTCGAATGTGTTTGGTGGCTATGCCTACCTACCTGGCAATGTGAATCATAGTTATAATGGCGGTACGGTTAATACACCTACTTATCAAGGCGGGTTTGAAGCGGGCGGCAGCATCGGGTATAAATCAAATCCTATGCGTTACGAAGGAGAAGTCACTTATATCAGAGCCAATCTCTCTAAATTCTTTCTCAATAGCATCCAACAAACATCAACCAGTGGCTATGATCAAACTGTCTTGGCAATGGCCAATATTTATTATGATTTTGCAAGTTTAAATCCTCTTCTCCAGCCATACATAGGAGGCGGTATTGGGGGTGGTTGGTTGCAAGGCAGTTTGAATAGTACAGCGCCTTCTTCTGTAGCGTTTTCAGCTGAAGCCTGGGCGTTCGCGTATCAAGGTATCGCCGGCGTCACATTTAACTTTGCCGAAAACTATGCCCTCAACCTGAATTATCGCTATATTGCCTCAGCAAATTTAAAAGCATTCGGGACAGTATTTCAAGCGCACATCGCTAACTTCGGCGCAACGTATCGGTTTGATGGCGTTAAATATAAATAGGACATGTCATGACAAAGGCCTTCTTAGCATGCCTACTCAGCATACTCTGTATTGCACCAACACCTAGCTTTGCAATCAAGCCTGTGTCAAACAAGTATGCAGGTGTTTTTTTAGGCCCCACTTACACACCTAATATCTCTTTTAACTTCAATCCAAATAATGTGAATATTAATAGTTTGGAATCTTCTATGGCAACGTTTTTCAATGTCTCAGTCTCTGAAATACAGAGCTTATTTGCCAATAAGACCCTACCCAATCGGAATATACCTGGTACCCTGAAATACTCCTTACTCGGTGGTGTTGGCGTAGATTTTGGCTATAGGATATGTTCTGACTATCGCCTAGAAGGAGAAATTTTCTATAACAATAATCCTTTCAGTGAATTAACCATTGGAAACTACACTATCGACAGTTCCAGCTCTTCGACCACTATCCATATTGGCGGAGACACCAATACTGCCGCATTATTGTTCAATTTTCTTTATGATATTCCCATCCAATCCAAGGATGGATACGCTGCACTGCGCCCCTATATCGGTGGCGGCCTAGGATATGCGTACATTTTTAGCACTTTAGAGTTCCATTATGGCGAGAAAACCGCTGAACAGGCGCAAGGTGCAGAACCAGCAACCCTCTATGAATCCAGCATTAAGCAAACCCGCAGTGCGTTCGCTGTGCAAGGAATCATCGGAATCAGTTATTTTATTGATGACTTCTGTTGGCTCTCTCTCGATGGTCGTGTACTAACAACTCCTATTAAAACCAACGTACTGCTCGAAACCAGTGGCATAAACTTTCAAAGTCAAGTTCAATTGTACTCAGTGATGCTTGGTTTTCACGGAGCGTTTAGTCGTGGATAAAGTGTACTCTATTTTACCTTCCTTATTGTCTGCCAACCTCATGACCCTAAGTGAAGACATTCGCGCCATCCAAACAGCGGGAGCCGATTTTTTACATCTCGATATTATGGACAATCATTACGTACCTAATTTAACATTTGGTCCTCATATTTGCAGCGCATTACACCAAGAATTCCCCGCTCTCCCTCTAGATGTACATCTCATGATTTCACCCGTTGATGAGATGATTCCGCATTTTGCAAAAGCAGGCGCCAAACGAATCAGCATCCATCCCGAAGCTACAAATCATTTAAACCGAAGCTTACAATTGATCAAAGATGCGGGGTGTCATGTTGGTGTAGTCTTGAATCCAGCGACTTCTCTGGAATGCTTGCGTTGGTGTCATCATCAACTAGACTTCGTCTTATTAATGACTGTAAATCCTGGATTTGCAGGACAAACTCTGATTACAGAGACCATCCCCAAAATTAACCAAGTCCATACGCAATATCCAGATTTGCGTATTTGTGTAGACGGCGGCATTACACTAGACAATATTAGTTCGCTAGCCGCCGCTGGTGCTACAGAATTTGTCGCAGGTTCTACGATTTTCAAAAGCACCAATTACATTGAAATCATCCATAATTTACGACAAAAAGCCATGCAAGTTCATGCGTAAATTACTCAAAAACATTCTTATTGCCAGCTTGCTTATCACTCATATCAGCAGCCATGCAAGCCTTGGCCAACCCCCAACCCATTCAGGAGATCCTTCGACGCAGATTCCTAAGGATGACCTACGGGGGTATGCTGATAATCAAAACCTAAACGCGCAAGCGTATTTGGCTAAATACTTAGCCTATACATTTTGGGTCCAGCATTTGCCTGTCAGTCCCCAACCTGATTTTATCCAATTTATTGAACCCACGACCCCTTTGACCCAAAAATTACGAGAGAAATGGTTATATCTGCTTGCTGAAAAAAATGACTGGGCTAACTTTAAACAGTATTACCGCCCTACAGACAACACTGGACTACGTTGTTATGCACAAATGGCGCGCTATAAGCTTGATCAAAAGCAAGAAGCTGTCCAAGATGCACTGACCTTATGGTTATCGCCGGAGATACAAACCTCCGCTGCTTGTAACAGCTTATTTGCATTACTTCTCCATGAACATGCTTTTTCCTCAGCCCAAATGGAGCAAAAAATTACTTGGGCACTGGCACACGACCAAAGCGCTATTGCTTATGAGCTATTGCTTAAGCTGGGGTCCCATGTTCAAGACATCAAAATGCTAACCCTCATTAAACACAACCCCCGCCAAATTCTGTTAGTGCAGCCAGGACCTTTAGCAGGTGCGCTTTATCTCTATGGATTAAACCTAATGCTGCTTCGCAGCCTGGATTCCGCCATCAGTTTATGGCAAAACCCCTTCACCAGCAAATTGCTTAGCCCGGATCAAAACCAGCAATTCCTAGCACATCTTGCACTGTATAAAACGATGCTTAATCAAAAAGATGCGGCTCTTTGGCTTGCCAAAGTGCAACCTGCTTATCGCAATTTAGTTTTGCGCGACTGGGGTATTCGCTATGCATTAATGCAAGAAAACTGGCGTGAAATAGTGCAAATCACTAACCAAGATACCCTTGAGAACAGCGAGCCATTCCAACTATATTGGCGTGCTCGCGCTCTCGATAAATTGACACAACATACTGAAGCACAGTCACTCTATCGTGCGTTGGCTACTAAACGTCATTACTATGGATTTCTCTCAAGTATTGCATTGCATCAAGCATTTAACTTTGAATCTGAACCCACACCCCATGACCCCTCAATATTAGCCGTTTACAAACCGATCACCGATCAAATTGCCGAATATCATCGGACAAAGCAAACCTATCTTGCAGCACATATGCTGAATGAATTTAGTATGGAGCTGTCCAAAACCGAAAAAAGTGCTTTAGTTTATTGGGTGGCAAACCATCTTCACTGGACCGGAAAAGCCATCTATTTGAGTACGACTGATGAAGAATTAAAAAATCAATTATTATTACGCTTCCCTTTAACCTATCAACAATCCATTCAAAAACTGGCTAATCACTATCAAATTTCCTCTGCATTAATTTATGCGACTATCCGCCAGGAAAGTACATTTTTAGAAGATATCAAATCAGAGGCAGGCGCCTATGGTCTCATGCAAGTCTTACCGAGAACGGCCAAAACCATCGCCAAACAGGCCAAAATTTCTTATTCTAATGCCAAAGAACTGTTTTATCCCGAAAAAAACATCCAGATTGGTGTTGCTTATCTCAATATATTACATCAACAATTTAAATCGCACCCAGTTCTCATCATGGCAGCTTATAATGCGGGTCCGAAGCAAGTACGCCATTGGGTAAAGCGGCACAATCCCAAAGAGATTGACATTTGGATTGAAACCCTACCTTGGCAAGAAACCCGCAACTATCTCAAAAACGTGATCGCATTCTACGCAGTCTACCAATATAGAATGCATCAAACCCCTAATTTATCCTCTTTTTTGCAACCTTTTTGACTTAGCAACCTTTGTGTCTATAATAAAATTACACAATCAAAACCGGTGTTTTGAGTATGATTATTCTTCTCTCCAAAGACTTCACTTCTTTTGCTCATGCCTTACAGGAACTGTATGCAGAACCAGGTATTGAATGTTTGGAACAATCCAATTGGCTGCAAGATTTAACGAGTAAGAATGATGGCGAATTTACCTCCAGACTTACTATCATCGGGCACAGCGACAGTTTCCATGGAGAAGATCAATCTTTCTTCGGCGGCAATATGAATGAAAGAGTGATGTTAATAGATGAATTTGCACACTCACTTATTAACATGCTGAAATACAATGAACGTCAGAAACCCGGGTTTTGTGAGCATCTTAAGCACATCGATATTATCGATTGCCATATAGGAGAAAGAAAATTTATTGCGCAAATAGTTGCTGATTATATCCATAATGACGACTATCTGCGTGAATATGGCGCACATATCAAAATAGCTGGTTTCGCCAATTCACACCACCCAAAATCCGGCACTATATTAATGCCCCATGAACTTCAACGTGATACTTTGTCTTTTTATACCTTCGACACCCCCAAAGCCTTTGACGAATATCATGATATCCACAATAAGCTGACAGAACTAGAATCCGAGCGCCACCATTTGCAACAAATGCCTGGACATACCGTCATCCTTACAAATGGACAAAGTAGAAATGAAACTATCGCTCAATTAGAAAAAAAATGTGAAACGCTACAGAAAAAAGAAACTAAAATTTTGCATGAGCAAACCCATAAAGTGCTGCATATTTCAGATCCGAGACAATATTTTGATACACACAAAGCCTGTCAAATCGTAGTTGCAGACGCAAAACCATTGCCGCATCATCATACCAACAAGAAACGTAGCACAGCACACTCCAAAAAACATATACCACATGCCCCGCATTTTTTCGCACAGAAACCGAGTCATTCTCATCCGAAACATACCAGTTATTTGGAAGGAAGTACCTTACACACTTCCAAACATGCCTTAGTAGAAGAATTCGCTTCACCAAAGCATAAGAAGTTTTAGTAACTTACTCACTAAATTTCACAAAAACACCAAATAGACTATAATTAAATCACATAACTTATTTATTAAACCAATTATGCGCGAAAAAACACCGGGAATGCTGAAAGCAGAATCCGATATTTGGGATGAATTTGGGTCCAACAATTGGATTTCGAGTGATCCTAGTAGTCAAGCTATTCTGATGGCGGCTAAAAGAGAAAGTCGTTTAGAAAAAATGCAACCGTTTCATGGCTTCGTATTAGAACAAAAAACGTTGGAAGACAGTGAATTCACCGAATTCATCCATAAGCTCAAAGATTCCGCCGCGGAAATCCCCCCTGGCACAAGAATACAATTAGCCGTTTTGACCGATTTTATCGATCCAGATTATGAGTGGAGTGCAGAGTACGCAGAAGGAAAAAGAACTTGCGCCCATTGGACTGCGATCGATCTCATGGTGGATGAACATGGAGAGGTGCATTCTTTTGTTTTAGACGCCGCTAATTCTTATGGTTATGCTCGAATGCACGATACTTTAAAAGCAACCTTTCCAGAAGGGAATCATTATGTCTATAAATTAGAAACACTAGGTTCCGGTGATCAAAAAAGGGTTTCCCCCATTCAAACGCAAAAAATAGGATGCCGTGTATTTACAGTAGAACATTTAAAGCAATTATCTCAGATTGATACTGAAACTCTCTATGGAAAAGAATTACCCAAGATTGCAGAGCAGAATGGCGTGGTAAAAGCCAGTAAATTTACAGGAGGTTTAAAATTGTCGCGTATTTTTCGCGGTATGCAAACTTGGACAGGACTAAATGCGCTTCCTACGGAAGTAAAAGAAACGGTAGTAAAAGAAAAAACGAGCGAAACATTACTACAGTATGCCGAAAGGCAAAGCGAGACCAAAGGTGGGTTTAAACCTATCAAATCAAATGAAACCATTTCTAGAAAAAACATTCAATATATCAATAAAAAACGGGACTACTATAATAGTTTGACTCAGGAGAACCAAGAAAGAATTATTGAAGATAGGCAGGGATTTACATTCTTAAACCATCCGCAATTGTTTCGATTATCTGCAATGCTTGCAGATATTGACACCACTGATAGTAAAGAAAATATGATGAGTTTTATAGCAAATTTTTCTAAAAAACTAGAAAAAACATTTAATACAGATGGTAATGATATTTGCACGGAAGAAGGTGTGCAACAGTGTCTAAGGGAATTGCAGCATATTGACGGCAATAAAAATCCTGGGGCTATAAAAAATACAATCTTACTTGCGGTTAGTGATTTATACCATAAGCTCGAACTGAGCAAGAATCCTTTTGATCTGATTGTCCTATCCTCTGTGGTAGATGCATGTCAAATAGCTACTAGTAATCCTGCTACCCAGTTTCGTGTGCGCTTGAGGAATACATTTGACTCGAGCTCTGATTCGGACAGCAACTCCGAAAATAGCCCTCGTTAACATACTTGCCTCCTCAACAGTAAATGTTCGGCTAAGCGCTTGCAGTCTAAGCAATAACGAATTATCATCTACGATTTCGAAATAGATCATGCGCTCATGAATAAAAAAACAATTATTATTGGTATTTCTGGGCCATCCGCTTCTGGAAAAAGTTTGTTGGCGAACACTATTGTCAATGAATTAGGTTCCGATCAAGTCGTAGTCATCTCAGAAGACTCCTACTATAAAGATAACGGTCATCTGTCATATGAAGACCGCACTAACATCAACTACGATCATCCAGATGCCTTTGATCATGGCTTATTATGTGAACATTTACGTAAATTACAGTCCGGTCAATCTGTTGAGATTCCTATTTACTCCCACTCGCAACATATCCGATTGCCTGAAACTCAATTGATTGGACAACATACGATTATCGTATTAGAAGGCATTTTATTATTCAGTGACAAAGAATTACGAGAATTAATGAATATCCGTATTTTCATGTCCACCCCCTTAGACATCTGTCTGACCAGACGTTTGATGCGTGATGTAGTAGAGCGGCATCGTTCTTTTGAATCCGTATTACATCAGTATGAAATCACGGTGCGTCCTATGTATTTACAATTTATTGAGCCCTCTAGTCGTTATGCTGATCTGATTGTCCCCCGTGGCGGAGAAAATCGCATTGCCATCGATATGATTAAGGCTAAAATGCGAGAGTTATTATCAGAGCCGTAGGGTCTGTTGAAAAAGTTAAACACGCACAAACTCACAAAGCCCCGCCCAAGCAGGGATGAAAATCTTGGTTATCCTATATAAATCTGAACTCTATACGCGACTCAACACACGATCTGCTGCAGCCTGCGTAGCTTGGATTTCCTCTATTTGGTGAGCACTAGAGATAAACCCTGCCTCATACATAGAGGGGGCAAAATAAATACCCTCTTTGAGCATGCCGTGATAAAAACGTTGAAACAACTTCTCGTCTGAAGTCGCAACATCATTTTGATTTCGAACTTCAGTTTGCGCAGTAAAACAAAAACCAAACATCCCCCCTACAGCACGTCCATAAAATGGCACCCGCTTGACCGCACAAACTTGAGAAAGTGCCGTGATCAATTGTATGCACAATTGGTCGAGTCGAGAGTAAAATCCTGGTTTCTCTACTTCCTGGAGCGTTGCCAAACCTGCAGCCATCGCCAGAGGATTACCAGACAACGTACCCGCTTGATACACGCCGCCTAATGGCGCTAGCAAAGACATGATATCGGAACGCCCTCCCACAGCGCCAACAGGCAGCCCTCCACCAATGACCTTACCTAAGGTTGTTAAATCCGGTTTAATTCCATACAGTGTTTGGGCTCCCCCCAAACCCACGCGAAATCCGGTCATGACTTCATCAAAAATAAGAATAGCTTGATGGTGGTCACACAAAGAACGCAGCCCAGATAAAAAATCGTGTTTAGGCAACACTAACCCCATGTTGCCAGCAATAGGCTCCACAATCACTGCTGCAATATCTGCTCCATATTGCTCAAATAACCGCGTAGTAGCCTCTAAATCATTATAATCAGCTGTCAATGTGTGTTCAGCCGTGCTGGGCAAAATACCCAAGGACGAGGGGATACCTAGTGTTAACAACCCTGAGCCAGCTTTGACCAACAAAGAGTCGCTGTGTCCATGATAGCAGCCATTAAATTTGATGATTTTCGATTTTTGAGTATAACCACGCGCTAAACGGATGGCAGTCATAGTGGCTTCAGTGCCGGAATTCACCATGCGAATTCTTTCAATGGAGGGGATGTGACTGGCAATTTTTTTAGCCAAGCGAATTTCTAATTCAGTAGGCGCTCCAAAACTCATCCCGATTTTTGTCTGCCGAACGACCGCTGACACGACCGCCGGATGACAATGTCCCAAAATTAATGGCCCCCAAGAACCCACATAATCAACATAGCTCTTATCATCCACATCCGTTACGTAAGCACCCGCACCATGCTTGAAAAAAATCGGATCGCCCCCAACGCCACGAAATGCGCGTACGGGAGAATTAACCCCTCCCGGGATAACAGTTTGTGCTTCATTAAATAACTGTTGCGAGTGCGACATACCTGGTTCTCCTGTGTGCATATTTTACCCCATAAATATATATCTATTTTCCCTAAATTTTTTCCGTTACCTGCCGATAATATACGCGACATTTTATAACAAAGGAGTCGATTATGGCAAAAGAACCCAAAATTAATCCCCACTCTGCGCAAACGCAACTCATAGAGGCCCTCGATTTCACAGGAACTCAAAGACAAGTGGACGCCTTAATGAAAGCGGTTTTACATGATAATACTTTGAACGAAAATAAAATACGGTTTATCCAAGAACAGTTGCATGATCAACGTTATCAAATCAACCCCAAGATTATCGCCAAGAAAATGTTTGAACATCTGGATAGCTACGATATAGAGCAAGCTGAAATGTCTGTGGAATTATAAACCCGTCGTTACAAGCGTTAGCGAGGCAACCCAGTGTCCTTAGGCATTTGATATAAGTCACTGGATTGCTTCACTTCGTTCGCAAAGACGACATTTCATAATGCGTCGTTGCGAGCATTAGCGAAGCAATCCAGTGACTTTAGGCACTGCTTCAATGTGGTTGCATACGCAATGCACCATCCAAACGAATGGTTTCCCCATTAATGAGCGTGTTCTCAATCAAATGCAACACCAATGATGCATACTCTTCGGGATGTCCTAAGCGTTTAGGAAATAATAACGTTTCAACCAAGCTGTCTTGCACCTCTTGCGGCATGCCTAACAGCATAGGTGTTGCGATCAAACCAGGCGATATCGTATTGACTCGAATACCTAAACTGGCTAATTCACGTGCAGCAGGTAATGTCATAGCCACCACGCCGCCTTTGGAGGCCGCATAAGCCGTTTGACCGATTTGTCCTTCAAACGCTGCAATAGAAGCAGTATTAATAATCACACCGCGTTCTTGTGATTCGCCTTTCAGTTCTAAATTAGCCATTGCGCCCGCTACAACACGCATCACATTAAATGTTCCAACTAAATTAATATCAATGACTTGTTTGAACTCTTGCAAGGGCATCACCCCTTTTTTGCTCACCATGCGCCGTGCTGGTGCAACTCCGGCACAATTGACTAATATAGAAGGGATTCCAATACATTCTATAGTTTGTTGCAAAGCTTGTTCCACAGCCAGATCTGACGTCACATCACATTCTATGCCGTTCTGAGTATTATCTGAAATATGGCGATCCCAAATCATGACTTTGATGCCTCGTTGCTGCAAAGCCAAAGCGGTTACTTTCCCCATACCGGATGCACCACCCGTTACAATCGCAGATTGACCAGAAACATCCATATCCTACCCCTCAGTTTTAGCCTGGCTACGCGGTATAAACACCTTGCTTAACGCTTTAAAAGTGGCTGTACCTGCCTGTTCCATCCATTCAAAAAATACCATCTCGCGAGTCACCAATTGCACACCGGCTTGCTGCATTCGTTGCAATCCATACGTATGATCAAGCGTGTTGCGACTGCTGACCGCATCAACCACTACAAAGACCTCTACCCCTGCACGACATAAATCCAAAGCAGTTTGTAACACACAAACATGGGTCTCGATTCCGACCAAAACAGCTTGTTTTTTATTCGCCATTTGCCAGTGCTTTTGAAAAGATTGATCGCGAGTACATGAAAAACATAGTTTATTAATGTCTGTTTTACCCGGCATCAGTTTGCTTAATGGTTCAATAGTAGGTCCGAGCCCCTGTGCATAATGCTCTGTCACCAATAATGGAACGTCTAATTCAGCCGCCAAACGCATCAACCATTGGCATTTGGTTATCAATTCATCACTTTGTCCAACATAAGGCGTTAACTTTTCTTGGACATCAATCACTATCAAACAAGATTTTTCCTTTTGGAGTAACATGCCCCTCTCCGTCTTCCATCACTTCTATAAAGTACACTAAATTATAAGTACTAACAATTTATCAGGTGCGCTCGTGACACATGGGTGGCTAAAGTCCATCCGTTCCTTCTTCCGGTTCTGAATTGGAGATTCGACAAGCTGCCACCCCTAGTTGATCAGAACGATGTCGCCAAAATTTTGGCATAAAAAAACAGCATAAGACGACACCTAGCGTGCAAAATAATCCACCAGAAACCACCGCAGCTCTTACACCAAAACCTGCTGCCATAAAATCGGCCCTGGTATCGCCAAATTTGGGGGCACTTAAGTGATTTAACATCTCGATACTCGCCAATCGACCTCTATAAGCTTGAGGAATGGTATTATTCCATAAGATTGTACGAAAAATATTACTAATAGTCTCAAACCCTCCTGCCAATACTAAGCAAAAAAGCACCCACGACAAGGATGACGACAGCCCTAATCCCATCATAGTAATGCCCCACAGCGCTGCCGCAATAGCAATTGCCTTCCCATCTCGATTCACCCGTGTCGTCCATCCGCTAAAAAAAGACATCAATAAAGCACCTAATGGCGGTGAAGCGTACAATAATCCCAGGACTTTTACGCCGCCTAGCATTTGTGCCATCGCCGGAAACAATACATTAGGTACTGCAAAAATCATTGCAATAAAATCGATTCAATAACTGCCCATCAGTTCTTGTCGTCGAAATGCGAATCGCATACCCTGCTTCAGTGAAACTAGAATAGGTATACGCTCTTCTTTTATGGGTTTGGGAAGGTTGTGCATCATAAATAGGCTAAGAAAGGAAATTAAAAATGTTGCAAAATCCATAAAACAGGTAATAACTATGCCATATTTAACAATAACCAAACCCGCAACAGAGGGTCCAGCTACCATGCAAATACTTATTTTAAAACTTCTAAGTGCTCCCAAGGAATTGTAGTCTGATGGAGAGACCAATTGTTGACTAATACTATCCAACGCAGGTCTGTGAAATCCATTAATTGCAAACATGAAAGCGGAAACCACAAAAACCAAACTCACACTCGGATGCGCATAAAAAGCATTTAGACCCAATAATACACAACAAACACTTAGCAATAATTCGCTTATTAACAACAAAAATCGGCGATTATAGCGATCAGCAAATAATCCCCCAGGTAATGAGGTTATTAACAATGACAATAATTGAATAAAACTTAGCAACCCAACCATGGGTGTTGAATGGGTTAAAATATACATTTGATAAGGTAAAGCAACCCCAGTCATCATTGCCCCCATCAATGATACAAACTGACCTAGATAAAGGAGTTGATAGTCTCTATTATTTCTAAGTAAGGAAAGATTCAGCAAATAATTATTCATTGTTCTTCCGACTAATTGTTTCAACACATTGTTCTAAATATACTCCGTACATGACAAAAAAATCTGTCATGCCCGCGCAGGCGGGCAACCATTTCTGATTTAGCACTGAAGTAAATTAAGATAACTCGCTGACATACAATGAAAATCATATAATCTCGATCGC
>Ga0114972_10000620_pt1 | contig 26440 bp, 26 predicted proteins | sample M_140807_EF_Meta_FD_87354 | JGI IMG/M metagenome (GOLD analysis project Ga0114972, IMG submission 87354) | Freshwater microbial communities from Lake Montjoie, Canada to study carbon cycling - M_140807_EF_MetaG | ecosystem: Environmental > Aquatic > Freshwater > Lake | place: Lake Montjoie...
CATATTCACGATGTTCAGTTTAAAATAGTAGCTAGAAACGGTATAGCCACATCGGTGGGTGATTTTGAATCGGGCTGGAAAGATGTTATGTATGTACCAAGAGGCGAAAATGTTTCTTTCGTTGCAAAATTCGATGACTATTCCGACTCCATTCATCCTTACATGTATCATTGTCATTTTTCAAATCACGAAGATGATGGAATGATGGGTCAATTTGTGGTAAAAAATACTGCTGTTACTCCCACCATTACTACATTAGCCTGTTCAAATGCTATTTATTCTGCTGCACCAACAGCAAATACGCTGTTTAATGGAACAGCCACTATTGGATATACAGGAGGCAATGGACTTTCATATGCTTCAGGCAATGCTATTTCTTCAACAGGGGTTATCGGATTAACGGCAACTTTGCAAGCTGGCACTTTGGCAATTGGTACAGGTAATTTGATTTATACTATTACAGGTACACCAGCTACTTCGGGTAATGCCATATTCCCAATTTCAATTGGCGGACAAACTTGCAATATTATTTTGTCAGTAAACTCCACACCTCCTAACAACACCGATCCATTAATTGGTTCATTGAATTGTGCCGGAGTGCAATTCTCATCAACGAATGTGTATGTAAATACTCCATTTAATGCAACTGCCTCTATTAATTATAGTGGGGGTAATGGTGCTTCATATGCTGGTGGTACAGCCATTTCGTCAACAGGCGTGACTGGATTAACGGCAGTATTGCAATCCGGAATATTGACAAATAATACAGGCAACTTAATTTTTGCCATACAAGGAACGCCAGTATCAACAGGCTATGCGACATTCCCAATTAATTTTGGAGGACAAGCCTGTTCGATTTCAATCAGGGTGGATTCTGTAAATCAAAGCAATATTAATACTGGGTTTGATTTTCTGATTGCGCCTAATCCTGTTAATACCAATTGGCTGACAATAAAAATGATTCCTTCAACCACAACCATTTATTACGCTTGGGTATATGATGAATTAGGAAGAACCATTTATATGTGGCCTTATCCTTCAGCATTAACTGGAGCTGGTATGAATATTTCGTCTTTACCAAAAGGTACTTATGTTTTGAAAATTATGGATGAAGCGAATAAGGAAGTGGTATCTAAAAAGTTTATTAAAAAATAAAGTGAATGGATATGGAAGTTCAACAATAAAAATTTTTTAATCAACAACAATTTTATAAATAAATACAACTGCTTTCAGAAATTGAGCGTAAAACTCAAGTCTAGAAACCTATTCTATTTTAAAGGAGTTACATAAACATGCTTAAATTTTTTGCGAAAAAACATAGAAAAAAGAAAAAATCAAACAGAGAGTTTACAATATTAGATTATATCGGCATTATTATCGTACTAGCTGCTTTTGCAATATGCATTTGTTATTTTGTTATTAATATATTATTTTATGATTGACAATTAATGAAAAAATAAGACTTTGAAAATCTAATTTAATCATTTATTTCAAAGGCAAATGATATCGTTGTGTTGCACATTTTTTTATGTTTTATTTCCTTTAAAAGTTGGGTGATTTTTATCAAAGCGTGAAAAAAATAAAAGTGATTAAAAAAGTTAAGAAATGTGATCCCGCAGAAAAATCCATCAAATCCATTACCAGATTAGATAATTACCATCCTAAACTTACTAAAATTCAGAGCGAGATTGAGCACACGTTTTTCTTAATTCTCGTTCTGCTTCTCGCTTTTATACAAAAAATCACTATCGTTATTTAATAAATTTTATAAAATCTATTGCCACAAGGTTAGATAATTGTCCTCTTTCCGGTACAAAAAGTCAGAACGAAAATGAGAGCGAGAGCGATCATGGAGTTCTGACTTTTTTCTTCATTCACATTCTGTTTCTCACTCTATTCAAAACAATCACATTTTTATTTTAAAATTTTTAGAAAATCTATTACCACTTGGTTAGATAATTGTCCTCCTTCCGGTACAAAAAGTCAGAACGAGAATGAGAGCGAGAGCGATCATGGAGTTCTGACTTTTTTCTTCATTCTCATTCTGTTTCTCGCTCTAATCAAAACAATCACTATCGTTATTTAATAAATTCTATAAAATCTTTCACCCCACGGTTAGATAATTCACCTCCTAAGCGTAGTATATTGTATTATAAATAATTAAAAAGAGGCCGCCCTTTTGAGACAGCCTCTTTCAGTTGCTACAATATTTTCCCTTTTATATTTTCCCCACCATATTAGCCGGAATCACCCATTCGTCAAATTCTTCAGGTGTAAGATAGCCTAATTTAACCGCCATCTCTTTTAAGGTGGTACCTTCCTTATGTGCCGTTTGAGCAATTTCTGCTGCTTTGTAATAACCAATTTTTGGGTTTAATGCCGTTACCAACATCAATGAATTGTCAACGTGCTTTTTAATGTTTGATTCAATCGGTTCAATGCCAACCGCACATTTATCATTAAATGAAACACATCCATCTCCAATTAATCTTGCACTATGTAAAAAATTAAAAATCATTACTGGCTTAAATACATTCAACTCAAAATGTCCATTGCTTCCACCAATGCCAATGGTAACATCATTTCCCATTACTTGTGCAGCGATCATGGTTAATGCTTCACATTGTGTTGGATTTACTTTTCCTGGCATGATTGATGATCCTGGCTCGTTATCCGGAATAAATAATTCACCTATGCCACTTCTTGGGCCAGATGATAACATTCTAACGTCATTGGCGATTTTCATTAAACTTACGGCTACCGTTTTCAAAGCACCATGCGCTTCTACTATGGCATCATGTGCTGCCAATGCTTCAAATTTATTTTCTGCTGTTACAAATGGTAAGCCTGTTAATTGAGCAATATGTTTGGCCACATTTACGTCGTAGTTATCAGGCGTGTTGATTCCTGTTCCCACTGCTGTTCCTCCCAATGCCAATTCACTCAAATGTGCCAACGTATTTTTTATAGCCTTTAATCCATGATTTAACTGCGATACATATCCGCTAAATTCTTGTCCAACAGTAAGTGGGGTAGCGTCCATAAAATGGGTTCTACCGATTTTTACCACTTGCATAAATTGTTTGCTTTTCGCATCCAACGTATCCCTTAGTTTTTCAATTCCTGGAATGGTTGTTTCCAAAAGCATTTTGTATGCTGCAATGTGCATCGCTGTTGGAAAAGTATCATTACTAGATTGTGATTTATTTACATCATCATTGGGATGTACAAATTTCTCTTTATCAGTTAATTGTCCGCCGTTTAATACATGCGCACGATAAGCGATTACCTCGTTTACATTCATATTGCTTTGTGTGCCACTTCCAGTTTGCCACACAACCAATGGGAAATAATCATTTAATTTCCCTTCTAAAATTTCGTCGCAAACTTTTCCAATTAAATCGCATTTTTCTTTACTTAAAATGCCTGCATCAAAATTGGTTAAAGCAGCAGCTTTTTTTAAATAAGCAAATGCACCAATGATTTCTTTTGGCATTTTGTTGATGTCTTGTGCGATTTTGAAGTTGTCGATACTTCTTTGTGTTTGAGCGCCATAGTATGCTTCCATTGGAACACTTACTTCACCCATGGTGTCTTTTTCAATTCTGAATTGCATGATTTTTTTATTTTCCTGTGAATATTGCTTTTCTTTTTTCTAAAAATGCAGTGGTGCCTTCTTTCATATCTGCTGTTTCAAAACAAGCACCAAATGATTCTACTTCTTTTTCATATCCCGATTTGCCATTTGTGTATGCGCTATCGCTAACCACAGCTATATTTATACACTCAATAATTTTACTGATGGCGATTGGCGCTTTTGAATTGATTGTGGTTAATAATTCAATTGCTTTTGGTAAAAGATTTTCAGATGTAGTGATGTGATTTACTAAATTTAGTCTCAACGCTTCGTTTGCATCAATGATCTGTGCGGTCATTTGCAATTCCATGCTTTTGCCTTTTCCAATCAATTGGGTTAAACGCTGTGTTCCACCATATCCAGGTATCAATCCTAGATTCACTTCTGGCTGACCAAATTTTGCATTTTCACTGCATATTCTAAAATGACAAGCCATGGCAAGCTCGCATCCACCACCCAATGCAAATCCATTAACGGCTGCAATAACGGGTTTAGAGCTATTTTCGATTTTAAAAAATACGTCTTGCCCACGCTTCGAAAGTGCCATCGCTTCTGCCTTTCCATAGCTCGAAAATTCTGCGATGTCAGCTCCAGCTACAAATGATTTGGTTCCTGCACCAGTTATAATTACAGATTTTATTTCTGCACTTGCAAGTACATCATCCATTACATTATTCAAATCATCAAAAACAGATTTGTTTAATGCATTTAATTTGTCTGGGCGATTTATGGTTACCGTTAGTATCCCATTTTCAAGATTTGTAATGATTGTTGAATACATAGTATAAGTTTAAAAATTTCTGTTTTGTGCCACCCAATCTTTTATATAACTGGCAATTTCTGTAGTAGTCGTTCCTGGTGCAAATAATTTCCCTACACCCATTTCGCTCAATTGTTGCATATCTTCTTCAGGAATAATTCCTCCACCAGTAAGCAATACATCGTTCATTTCTTTTTCTTTCAATAGTGTAATTATTTTCGGAAAAACAGTCATGTGCGCACCGCTTAAAATACTTACACCTATTGCATCTACGTCTTCTTGTAGCGCCGTGTTTACAACCATTTCAGGTGTTTGTCGAAGGCCAGTGTAAATGACTTCCATACCTGCATCTCTAAGCGATGTAGCAATTACTTTTGCACCACGATCATGGCCATCCAATCCAACTTTTGCTACCAATACTCTAATGGGTCTTTGCATAACTAATTATTTATTTTGGTTAATGCTGATTGTATTCTATTTATGGTTTCTTCTTTTCCAATAAGATGCGCAATTTCAAAAACGGCTGGCCCAAATTTTCCGCCTACCAACATAATGCGCATAGGCAATTGCAACTCACCTGGCTTAATCGTTTTTTCTGTTGCCAAATTTTTGAAACAATTTTCAATTTCTATTACATCCCATGATTTCAATTCAGCCAATTGATTACACAATATTTCAAAAAACGATTGTTTGATTTCATTCCATTTAGGCTTAACTGCGTCTACATCCAATGTTTGAGGCGCTTCGAAAAAATACACAGACTGCTCATAAAAATCAGAAATTAGCGCACATCTTTCTTTTACTAATCCAATTACCGTTTTAAAATAATCCTCGTTTTTGGTATCAATATTTTTTGCCTCAAAAAGATTTTTCACTAAAGGATATAAAGCTTCTGTAGTAGATTTTTTTATCCATTCGTGGTTGAACCATTTTGCTTTTTCATAATCGAATTTTGCACCGCTTTTGTGTACACGCTCAATCGAAAATTGTGCAATCAACTCTTCCATTGAAAATACTTCTTGCTCTGTTCCACTATTCCAACCCAACATGGCCAATAAATTAATAAAGGCCTCTGGCAAAAATCCTTTTTCTTTAAATCCTTCGGTAAATTCATCGCTCCGTGGGTCAGTCCAATTCATGGCATAAACAGGGAAGCCAAATTTAGCACCATCGCGTTTGCTTAATTTCCCATTTGGGCCTAGTATCAACGGAAGATGTGCCCATTGTGGCATTTGGTCAAGTCCAAATAAGTATTTCCACAATAAAATATGAACCGGTGCGCTACTCAACCATTCCTCACCTCTAAATGCATGGCTTATTTTCATTAAAAAGTCATCTACCACAACTGCCAAATGATAAGTAGGCATTCCATCGGCTTTAAGTAAAACTTTATCATCAACTACATTCGATTCAAAACTCACGTCATGATGTATCATGTCATTGAATGAAATGATTTCATTTTCAGGCATTTTTATACGCACTACATAAGGCTTTCCTTCTTGTAAATATTGCTGTACAACTTCGTTTGTGAGTGTGAGTGAGTTTTGCATTTTCATGCGAATACGTGCATCATATTGTGGAGATGGATTCTCTTCGGTTTTGTTTTCAATACGCATTTTTTCCAAATCTTCTGTGGTATCAAATGCATAATACGCTTGTCCATTTTGAATTAATTGGTCTGCATATTTTCTATACATTTCTTTGCGTTCACTTTGGCGGTAGGGGCCGTATTCCCCTGGTTTAGCCGGACTTTCATCTGGTTCAATGCCACACCATTTTAAACAGTTGTAAATGTAATCTTCTGCACCTGCTACAAACCTGGATTGGTCTGTGTCTTCTATACGTAGAATAAATGTTCCTTTATGTTTTTTGGCAAATAAATAATTGTATAAAACGGTCCTAACACCACCTAAATGTAACCCGCCTGTAGGACTTGGTGCAAACCTAACCCTTACTTTACTTCCGTTATTTTCACTCATGATTTACTGATTAATCGATATGTAATTTCGCTGCAAAGATAAGTTTTGAATGATGTTATTTTTCAATAAAAATTTTACATATTTCTAAACCATTTGAATCCCTGCATGTAAAGCCAATTCTATCATAGGATTTAGTGAACGCTCCCTTTCATCAGCAGAAATTTGTTCATGAGTTGGAATAACGTCTGAAATAGTAAGCAATGTGGCTGCTTTTTTTCCTAAAGTGTTTGCATTGGCAAATAATGCGAAAGCTTCCATTTCTACTGCAAGGCAATTATGCGCCGAAACTATTGCGGGTAATCCTGGATTTTTTCTATAAAAAACATCGCTTGAATGTACGTTGCCGCAAAGAATAGTCTGGTTCAACGTTTTGGCTGCATCATTAATAATATCGTAGCAATTTCCTTGATGTGAAATAATGTCTCCATCAATGTCGAAAGCAAATTTTGCATAGGTAGATTCACTACAAGCATTTTCAACATTTATTACATCATACAATTTAATATGTGGATGATAGGATCCTGCGGTACCAATTCGAATAATGGCTTCAACATTGTATTCATTGTACAATTCATAAGAATAAATACCGATAGAAGGACAACCCATGCCGCTTGCTCCAATGGTGATACGAACACCTTTATAAGTACCTGTATAAAAAAATATGTTTCTGGTTGATGCTACCAATTTCGGATCAGATAACCAGTTTTCTGCAATGTATTTTGCCCTTAGTGGATCACCAGGCATTAAAACTACTGAAGCGATTTCTCCATTTTTCGCATTGATATGAACACTCATTTTTAAAAATTTGGTTGAAGATATTCATTTTTGACAAAAAAAAACTGCAAACGAAATGTCTGCAGTTTAAAAGTTTGTATTAAAAAAAATTATGGAAGTGTTATTGTACGAGGTGCATAATTATCAATTGCAATGGTTGCAATATTATCGCAAACCCCGTTCCCAAAATCTAAAGTTGAGAAATGATTTGGACCTTGAAATTTGATTGAACCTTCGTCAACGTGTTCACAGATAACGGCTTTATGTAATGGCGTTAAAATGGTAGAAGTTCTAGAAATTCCTGCAGCATTAGACACTTCGCCACCTCCAGTAATGCTAAAGGCATCGTCAATTAAAACACGTGGTGTATTAGCTCCTGCAACTTGTGTAATTGATTTTAGACTATTGTGAAACCAAAATCTGCCATCAGGTGCTGTAATTTTTCCATTTTCTACACGACGTGTCCACGATTTTGCAGATAATGTGCTGGTGTTAGTCCAAGTAATGGTACCTTCTTTTTTGTAATTGTTTACATAATAGTTGGTGAAATTCATAACAGCAGTGCTGCCTGGTCTGCGGATGGAATCCGATAATACAATGGTGACAATACCTCTACGAACGATGTTGCTGTTTGTGCCTGAGCAACCCGATGTTCCAAAATCAAGGGTGATTGTTTTTGGAAACGCACCGCCAGAAACGGTAACCGTTGCACAAGTTGTTGTACCCATACAAACCAATGGTTCTCTGCTTCCAGAAAGTCCTTCTGTTTCTATGGTTTCATTTAGAATGTTATTGGCATCGTCGGTTAATGTTTCGTTGATGGCTTGTTTTTTAGACAAGTCGAAAGTGTTTTCAATTTCTTCAGAAACAGATTCTTTTTTGCAAGAAGAAAATGAAAAAGCGGCAACGAATAATGAAACGGCTAAAATGATTTTTTTTGTTTGCATAATGTATAATTTTGTTGATAGACATATTGAAAATAGAAAAGTTTATTCACGATTAAAAATTTTGTATTGTTTTATTTTGTTAAATCTCCTTTTTGGTTAAAAAACATTTACCCGAATTTAATTTGGGATATTCCCACGCAAGAAAAAAAACTATTTCTCACATTTGATGATGGGCCACATCCAATCATCACAATACAAGTTTTGGATGTATTAAAAGCATACAATGCAAAAGCAACCTTTTTTTGCATTGGAAATAACGTTGTAAAATACCCCGAAGTGTATAAGCGAATCATTGATGAAGGACACGCTGTGGGAAACCATACATTTAATCACTTAAATGGCTGGAAATCAGCGGATGAGCTGTATTTGAATGATATTAATAAAGCGAAGGCGCATATAGATTCCAATTTATTTCGCCCACCATATGGAAGAATTTCTAGGTTTCAAATTCAGCAATTATTAAAACCAAAATATCAAATGAAAATAATCATGTGGACGGTTTTAAGCGGCGATTTTGATCCGGATATTTCTGCTGAAAAATGTATGAATAATGTTTTATTGTCAACAAAAGCTGGTTCCATAGTGGTATTTCACGACAGTGAAAAAGCTGCAGAAAAAATGCTTTATGCTTTACCAAAAGTACTTGAGCAATTTTCTAAGAAAGGGTTTTCGTTTGAAAAAATCACAGGTGAGTCATTAAAAAAAGAAGGGCATGGGTAGAAACCCGCGCCCGTTTTAATCCGTACCCTATGAAAACTTGGGCTAAGATAATGTTATGCTTTGATTTTACCAATACGATTTTTAACTTATGTAATTGTTTTTAAATCTAACTCATGATTGTCGATACACATTGCCATCTTTATTTACCCGAATTCAGTAATGAAATTGATGCTTTCATAAAAAGGGCTAAAGAAAATAGAGTGGATAAAATTTATTTACCTGCTATAAATAGCGAAACTACTGATGCGTTATTATCGCTCGAAGAAAAGCATCCAGACATTTGTGTTGCTATGATGGGGCTCCATCCATGTTATGTCAAGTCAGATTATATAGATGAATTGCAAAAGGTGGAGTATTTACTTAGTCAACGAAAATTTGTTGCCATGGGAGAGTGTGGCCTAGATTTCTATTGGGATAAAACTTTTATTAAAGAACAATATTTGGCATTGGAACAACAGATAGAATGGGCTTTACAATATAATCTTCCTATTATTTTACATACAAGAAACGCTACTCAAGAAACCATTGATGTGATAAAAAAATATAAAGATTCAAATTTAAGGGGGATATTTCATTGCTTTGGTGGAACGCTTGAAGAGGCGAAACAAATTATTGATTTGGGTTTTTATCTAGGAATAGGAGGTGTTGTAACCTATAAAAATGCAGGACTTGATATAGTTTTAAAAGATATAGACTTAGATTTTATTGTATTGGAAACTGATGCTCCATATCTTTCTCCTGTTCCTTTCAGAGGTAAAACAAACGAACCGGCACACCTCAAAATCGTTGCTGAAAAAATTGCGTCTTTAAAAAATGTAACTTATGAAGTTTTGGCAGAGATAACGAGTAGGAATGCGGAGAGATTGTTTGGGGCATAGGAGAAAAAGGTTTAATGCGCTTCGCTGGTTTAATGTTTAATGGTTTAATGGTTGGACGTATTTTCATTTTGAGAGGGTCGTTCCTTTAAAATGATTGCGTGAAAATTCGCTTTCTGTTGTATGGTTTTTCATAAAAGATGATAACCCCTAATCTTTCGTAAGGGTTGAAATTATTCAACCCCTAGCTAAACATCTCACACTACAATCAATGAAGAAAACATCAACATCGGCAGATAAAATTCCTAACCTTTTAAACTCATTGATCACATAGAACTTTTTCAACCTAAATCCCGCACTTTGATGATTGGTGAAAACACCAAGATCGGCAGACGATACGCCCCAACCTTTTAAACGCATTGAACCTCTTAAACGTCTTAAACTTCTAAAATAAAAAAATGGGAACCTCAGGTTCCCATTTTTTTATTTTAGATTATTTCTTTTTCTTGCTACTTTGTTTTCTTGATGTGAATATATTTCCATCCATAAATCCTGGTCCTTCTGGTGGTCCAAGATAAGTTTGAGCACAACGGAAACCAATTGTACTAGATGCTTGATCTTCTTGTAAATAACGACGTGAACCTGGAGATAACCAATATGCACGATCGTTCCAACTACCACCTTTAAATACCCTTGATTGATCATTGATTAGAGAAGTGATGCCGTAACCATAAGATGCGCCACTTAATGAATCGCCATCTAAATAATTGATTACATTGTTTCTTTGATAGTTTGTTCTGTTTTTAACTTCTTCATCATCAATTTTAGTTTTCTTCAATCTTCCCATACTGTCTCTTTCGTATTCGCCACTTCCATTTTTGTAATATTTTTGGAAATTATTACCACGGAAATAGTTGAAATCTTGACCATCATTTGGAGTCATTGGTCTGTAAACGTCGGCTACCCACTCACTTACATTACCACTCATGTTGAATAGTCCAAATGCATTAGGATAAAAAGAAAATACAGGAGCAGTTATTGCAGCTCTGTCATTCAAGCCGCCAGAAACCCCCATGTTGTCACCACTTGTACGTTTGAAGTTAGCCAACATTTTTCCTTGCCAGCTACCTACACGGTTGTCTCTTAAACCATTTACATTTTTGCTCCAAGAATATATTTGTTGATTCGAACGAACTTCCTCTCCTGATTTAGATTCTTTTACACGAGGAGATGGATTTTGATCTAACAAGCCGTAAGCAGCATATTCCCACTCTGCTTCTGTTGGTAAGCGATAACCCATGTTTAATATACCATCTTCTATTCTAATGGTACTTCTAGGTTTATTGTTTACATCTAATAAAGTAGATTTTTTTGGTTTTGATTTACTTTGAATTAGGTCAGGGTTCAATAAATATGCTTCTGTATTAAATGAACCTTCAGCTCCGCCGCCTTTCATTTCTTTTTTAACCGCATCTTTTTTTAAGTATCCTTTTTGGATTAAACTTAATTCGTTTACCCTGTCTGTTCTCCAAATACAAAAATCATGAGCCTGTCTCCAACTCACACCTACTACAGGATAAAAGTTGTAAGAAGGATACCTGAAATAATACTCAACATAAGGCTCATTATATGCCAATTCTTCTCTCCAAACCAAAGTATCTGGTAAGCATTTAGCCATAATTGCGGTGTCATTACTAAAAGTATTTTCTAACCAATATAAATACTCTCTGTAGTGCACATTCGCAACTTCCGTTTCATCAATAAAGAACGAAGGAATGGTAATACGACGAGGAATGTTATTCCAATCGCCCATTACATCTTCTTCTTTAGCACCCATTACAAAGCTACCCCCTTGGATAAATACAAGGCCTGGTCCTGCTTTTGGATACTTTACTTTTGTTACATGGAAATTACCCATGTTCTTATCATCATAGCTCCATCCTGTAACACTTGATTTTTGTTTTTTGTTGGAAGAAATACCACAAGAACTTATGGTAAAAGCACCCAAAACCAGGATTAAAAAAAGGTTTCTTACTGAAGTTGTTTTTTGCATGTGCATTCGTTTTGCAATTTTGTTTAACGAAGGGTTATTTAATTTATTGTTGTGTACACAATTACTTGTTCTGCGAATATATAAACTTTAGCCGATTCAAAACTAATTTTATGTCAGTTGTTAAAAAAAAATAACAATTTTTTTTTAACTTACAAATTACTAAACGAAATTCGATTTGATCTTTCAATGAAAAGATGTAATATTATTTCGTGAAGGGCTCATGTTCTTCAGGTTTTTTTTAATGATTACAATAAAAAACTTGGTTAATTCAATAAAACGATTATTTTTACAACCAATTAAAAACAAAATCAAAAAAATATAGAGAGAACTCTACCTAACCAAGACAAAAAAATAGCATGAAAAAAGCAACATTAAGACTAACTGCCTTAGTTATTTTACTAGCTGGTTCAAATGTAACCAAAGCTCAAACCGCAGATCCAATCAACGTAGTAACTTCTGCAGTACCATTTTTAAGAATATCACCAGATGCTCGTAGTGCTGGTATGGGTGATGTGGGAATCGCAACTGCAGCAGATGCAAACGTAGGATTTTGGAATTTAGCAAAAGCGCCTTTCGCAACAAACAAGATGGCTATCTCTGCAACATACACTCCATGGTTGAGCGATTTAAAATTAAATGATGTTTACTTAGCTTCCTTAGCTGGTTACTATCAATTAGATGAAACTCAAGCTGTATCTGCTTCTTTGAGATATTTTAGCTTAGGGAATATTCAATTTACAGATGCTCTTGGAAACAATTTACAACAGTTTAGACCTCGTGAGTTTGCCTTCGATGCAGGTTACGCTAGAAAATTATCAAGCAAAATGGGATTAGGTGTTGCAATACGCTATATCAATTCTGATTTGGCTGGTAACTTAACTACACCTGGTGGATCTTTTAGAAAAGGTACTTCAATTGCTGGGGATATTCATTGGTTTTATAAAGGCACTAACGCTGATGGAAATGGTTTTGACTGGGGCGCTACTTTATCAAATTTAGGATCAAAAATATCTTACTCAAATGATGCAAATCAAAAAGATTACATTCCTGCAAACTTTGGTATAGGTGCGGCTTACAACAAAAAATTTGATGCAGACAGTAAAATTACTTTTGCTTTAGACATCAATAAATTAATGGTTCCAACACCTCCAAGTGCTAGTGATTCTGCTGGTTTAGCTGAATACCGTTCAAAAGGTGTTGTATCTAGCTGGTTTAGCTCTTTCGCAGATGCGGGTAATGATGAATTGAAAGAAGCTACAATTGCTTTTGGTTCTGAATATTGGTACAAAGATCAATTTGCTTTCAGAGCAGGTTATTTCTACGAAAACAAAATCAAAGGTGACAGAAGATTTTTTACTTTAGGCGCAGGTTTGAAGTATGATATGGTTGGATTGAATTTCTCTTATTTATTACCAAGTGGTTCTGGTGTAAACCGTAACCCATTGTCAAATACTTTACGTTTCAGTTTAGTGTACAACATGAATAAATAATTTCAAATAATTCTATAAAAAAGCGTTTCTTTAACCGGAAACGCTTTTTTATTTGTTTGAAAAAAAGTAAAAAGTAAAATATTTTAAACATCGTTTTTTAATTTTTACTTTTGAATTTTAAATTGTTATTATGTCATATAGAATAGGCTCCGGCGTTGATTTTCATCAGATGGTAGAAGGCAGAGACCTTTGGATTGGTGGTGTGAAAATTCCACATCATAAAGGCTCATTAGGGCACAGCGATGCAGATGTGTTGTTACATGCCATTTGTGATGCCATGCTAGGTGCACTTTGTTTGGGCGACATTGGTTATCATTTCCCAGATACTAATAATGAGTTTAAAAACATTGATAGCAAAATTTTATTGAAGCGCACATTTGATTTGATTACTTCAAAAAATTACGAAGTGGTTAATATTGATAGCACGTTATGTTTACAAGCTCCCAAAATTGCACCTTATATTTCTGCAATGCAAAAAGAGATTGCTGACATTTTACAATTAGACATTACCGATGTTTCTGTAAAAGCAACTACTACAGAAAAAATGGGATTTGTAGGTAGAGAAGAAGGATTGGTGGCTTATGCTTCAGTACTGCTTAAAAAAATTACACAATAGTTTTTGCATGTCGAATATTCAAATAAACATCATTAATCGTTCAAATAATCCTTTGCCACACTATGCTACTTCAGGATCAGCAGGAATGGACATTCGTGCAAACATATCAGCGCCTATTGAATTAAAACCTTTGGAACGACAATTGATACCAACAGGATTATTTGTGCAATTGCCCGAAAATTATGAAATACAAATTCGTCCAAGGAGTGGGCTTGCATTCAAACAGGGAATAACTTGTTTAAATTCTCCGGGAACTATAGATAGCGATTATCGCGGGGAAATAAAAGTGCTTTTGATTAATTTAAGTAACGAAATTCAAATCATAAATAACAACGATAGAATTGCACAAATGGTTTTTGCCAAAACAGAAACTATAGAGCTAATTGCAGTGGAAGTAATTAATGAAACAGAAAGAGGAGTAGGAGGTTTTGGACATACTGGGAAGCAATAATTTACGGAAAATTATATAGCCTTAAATATTCCGAGTGTTTTAAAATAGAATTTATCAACTCAAACTCAACCCCAACTTTAAGCAGTATATTTACAGAATAAATACATTCGAACATAAACGAATAGAAGCAATTCTTTATTCCAATTTTTAAGAACAACAATTATAAATGAGAAATTCAATATCAGTTGTTTTAATATGCTTGATTTTATTAGGAAGCTGTAAAACCACAAAGCAAATCAATAAAGCCATACAAACTAAAGAAGTTGCAGAATTGGTTATAGATAAAAACGCTGAAGATTCTATTCGAAAAGTAAATGAAACATTTAGCCAGTTTAAGAAAAACAATATTGACTTTAAAACTTTTTCTGCCAAAATAAAAGTAGAATCAACAGGTGCAAAAGGAAAGAATCCTGATATATCAGCGGTTGTTAAAATAGTAAAAGATTCAATAATTTGGATTTCATTATCAGCCTCAATCATTAATGTTGAAGTTTTTAGGGTGTTTATAACAAAAGATAGTGTGGTATTGGTAAACAAACAAGAAAAAGAAGTGCAATATCGCTCGCTTGATTATTTACAAGAAGTAACCGAAATTCCATTTGATTATAAAACATTACAAGACTTAATTATAGGAAACCCAATATTTATAGGAGATTCCATACAATCATACCGGGAAGTAAACGATAGGATTTTAATGTCAACGTTAAATCGATTTTTTAAAAATTTATTTACCATTTCAATAGACAGTAAAATTATGGTTCATAGTAAAATGGATGATGTTGATATATTGAGAAGTAGAACAGCGGATATAACTTATGACGACTACGAATTAATGAATGGAATATTTTTTTCAAAATCCCGTCAAATATCCGTTTCGGAGAAAACCAAATTAGATGTAAATTTAATTTTTAAACAATACGAGTTTAACAAAGAATTGACGCTTACTTTTAACGTGCCTAAAAATTATATCAGAAAATAATTGTTATTTACAAAGCCATTATTTCATTCAAAGTTGAATATGGTTTGTATTTTTGCAACAATTGTAAAACTATTACATGATTAGACGTATTTTATTCACTGTCCTTTTTAATATCATTTCAATTGCAATAATTGCCCAGCCTCAAACCCGCGAAGAGCTTGAAAAGCAGCGCCAGCAATTAAAAAAAGAAATTGAAGAAACAGAGCAGTTACTTAACAACAACAAACAAAAAACAAAAGAAAACATACTTCAATACAATCTTATTTCAAAGAAAGTAAATTTACAAGATCGAGTAATTGACAACATCAATAAAGATTTGAATGTTTTGAACAACAATATGTACAATATTTCAAATGACATTCATCGTTATGATCGATTACTAGATACATTGAAACAAGAGTATGCAAAAAGTATGGTTTATGCCTATAAAAATAGGAGTAACTATGATTTCTTGAATTTTATATTTTCTTCGGCAAATTTTAATGATGCGATAAAGCGAATAAATTATTTAAAAAGTTATCGAACTTATCGTGAAATGCAGGGACAAAATATTTTACGTACACAAAATTTACGCAAGAAAAGGATTACTGATTTAAGCAGTACGAAAGAAGTTAAAAATCAAGTATTAGAAGTTCAAAGTAAGGAGATGTTGCAGCTTGAACTGCAACAAAAAGAAAAAGATAGAGTGTTGGCGGAATTAAAAAAGCAGGGCAAACAATTTGTAAAACAAATTGATGCAAAACGCAAGCAAATGCAAAAAGTAAATAATGCCATTGCTGCTGCTATTAAAAAAGCACAAGCAGAAGCAAGAGAAAAAGCGATGAAAGAAGCCGCTAAAGAAAAAGAAAGAATACGTAAGGAAGCTGAAAAAAATAAAACAAACAATACAAATATTCCAATTACAAAAACAACTACAACTCCATCAAAAACCACACCAGCAAAATCTGCAGAAAGTGTTTTGTTGAATGCAGATAACATAGCATTAAATGCAAACTTTGAAAAAAATAAAGGCACATTACCATGGCCATTGGATAAAGGAATGGTGTTGATGCATTATGGGAAAAATACGTTGCCAAGCGGAACCGTTATGGATGTAACTTCTGTAACCATTTCATCAGATATTGGCACCACCGTAAAAGCTGTTTTTGATGGAACGGTTTCTACTGTTCAAGTAATTGAAGATATGACCGTTGTTATCATTCAGCATGGACGTTATTTTACGACATATAGCAATTTATCTGGCGTTACCGTACAACGCGGACAACAAATTAAAACGGGTCAATCAATAGGTAGAGTAGCGGCAAATTTTGATGGTATTGGCGCGGTTGATTTTTATATTTCAAATGAAAGTAGCAATTACGATCCAGAGAAATGGTTGAGAAGGAAATAATTTTGTTTCCCGCAAGGCCCGCAAAGGAGCAAAGGGCGCAAAGGTTTTGAAACACGAAGGCACGAAGAAAGCCATTTTTAAAAACCATACTGTTGAAGCGGAAAATACTTCCAACCTCTTGAACCCATTGAACAAATTGAACCCTTTGAACGTATTAAACCTCTCAAACCTCTCAAACCGTCTTCCCCATCACCCGTTCATAAAGGGCTTCATATTGAGGCACAATAGAATTAATTCCAAAACGTTTTGCTTGAGTAAAAGCGTTGGTTTTAAATTGCTGATGTATCAATGGGTCTGATAAAATTGCAATTGCATTTTTGCTCATGTCTTCTACATCTCCCACATTGCTCATAAATCCAGAAAATCCGTTGACGTTTATTTCAGGTAATCCTCCAGCATTGGTTGAAATTACAGGTACTTCAGCAGCCATTGCTTCTAATGCGGATAGCCCAAAACTTTCGTATTCACTGGGCAATAAAAACAAATCTGCAATGGGCAATATGTCTTCAATTTGTTCTTGTTTACCTAGAAATTTAATGTCATTGCAAAGCGATAATGAACGTGTGTATGATTCCAATTCAGGCCTTTCGGGGCCATCGCCAATTAGCAACAATTTAGAAGGTATTTGATTTGCAATTCTAATGAAAACGTCAACTACATCTCTTACTCTTTTTAATTTCCTGAAATTTGAAGCATGCATGATTATTTTTTCACCATTGGGGGCTACCATTTTTTTAAATGCATCAACTGGCTTTTTATTGAAATTGGCAATATCAACAAAATTGTAAATCACTTCTATTGGTTTGGAAATATCAAAGTTTTTATACGTTTCCTCTTTTAAGTTCTCAGATACTGCTGTTAATGCATCGCTCTCTTCCATTGAGAAAGTTACAACTGGTCTATATGTTTTATCTTTTCCTATAAGGGTAATATCAGTTCCATGTAATGTAGTAATTACCGGAAGTGATATTCCTTTCTGTGCTAAAATCTGTTTTGCCATATAAGCTGCAGATGCATGTGGTATGGCATAATGTACATGAAGTATTTGAATGTCGTGATTGATTACTACATCTACCATTGCGCTTGCCAATGCGGTTTCATAAGGCGGGAAATCAAATAAGGGATAGGTTGGAACCCGAACTTCATGGTAAAATAAATTGGCATGAAATCCACTTAATCTTACAGGCTGTTGATAGGTAATAAAATGTACTTGATGCCCTTTTTCTGCTAGTGCTTTTCCCAACTCTGTTGCCAAAACACCACTGCCTCCAAACGTTGGGTAACAAACTATTGCTATGTTCATGATTTTCCTTTTCGATTTAAATGCAATTTATGTCAAATTGGATTAGAAATTATCTCAGACTTGTTTGGTAATGTACTGATTGAGGTATTTGTAATAATGAATTAAAAAGTCAAAAGTCAAAATTCAAAAAGTAGACTGATATGGTGGGACAAAAAATATCTATTCGTATTTTTTATTTTTCACTTATGACTTTAACTATCACTGTGCAACAAAAAAATCACAGGTTTCTTATGTAGTTCTGGTTTGTTTTTTTTCCAATCCGATATTTTTTTGGTTTGGATAATTTCATCTTTACCTGTGATATTAACGCCAATACATAAGCGGGTTTTATCGTTGCAGTGCTGTAATAAACTTTCTAAAAGCGGATTGTTGCGATAAGGCGTTTCTATAAATATTTTTGTACTGTTGTTTTTTAATGAACTCGATTCTAGCTCTTTAATTTTCTTGATTCTTTCTCCATTTTCTATTGGTAAGTATCCAATAAATTCAAATTGTTGTCCGTTCATACCACTTGCCATTAAAGCCAATAAAATAGAACTTGGTCCAACAAGAGGTTTTATAAAGCAACCCATTTCTTGTGCAATGGCGATAAGTTGTTGCCCTGGATCTGCTACTCCAGGACAACCAGCCTCGCTGATTATTGAGATGTTTTTTTCTGAGACAATCGCTGCTTTAAATGCTTGTATATTTATTTGATCAGTTTCGGTTTTATGAATCGTATGCCATTCAAAAGCATCTATCGAAATACTTTTATCCATCGATTTTAAAAATCGCCGAGACGTCCGCTCATTTTCTGCAAAGATGACCTGAGAATTTTTAACGGCTTCCATTACATATGCAGGAATGGTTTCATTTGCATCTTCAGCTAAAAAACAGGGGATTAAAAATACAGTCGTTTTCATTTAGTAGGATATCAATTTATTTTCTTTTGCTTTATGCATGCTTAATGTTGCTGCAATTACAGCATAGCTTGGTGCCAACATCCAACCCAAGAAAGGGATGGCGTGAAACATATAAAATACCATTCCATTTCCAATGGCTAATCCACGATGATGACCAATTAAATCTATACTTGCGGATGAACTTAATTTATTTCGTTCACAACTATAATCAAGCATTGAAAAACCCATATAAAAACAATCAATAAATATGGCGATTAATGGGGTTATCCATCCAATTAATGGAATAAAAGAAACGATAAAAAATGCAAGCATATATATCGTTTGCCAAGAAAAATTACGAAGTGCAATTTTAATTGAACGCATCATATCCAACACCAGTTGTTTAAAATCAAACTGATATTCGTTGCCTGTAATTATGCTGTCTGTTTTTTCGCTTAAATAAGCAAACACGGGAGATCCAATTACAAGAAATGTAAATTTGAATAGAGAGAAATAAAAAATAATTAAAAATAAATGTGTAAATACTTGCCCAACGATAAAGAAGAAACTCAACCAACTGTCTTGCATTTTATCCAACCAATTTTTCGCACCAATTTTTGTGAGCATCCATGCGGTAGCTTCATTGCTTGAAGTCCAGAAATAATAGAATCCAATTATAAAAAGGATACAATACAAAACACCTGGAATGAAAATCCATTTCCACAATTGATGTTTTTTTATGAATTGGTGTGCTTCACCATAAGCCTGAAAGGAAAGTATGATTTCTTTAAGCATGATGGAATTAAATCATTAAAGGATGTGAATGATTCTAAGGTGAAAACAATGAGTTCTCTTAGAACCTAGGACAAGGTATGCCCATGTATTCGCTTGGACGTTTTGTATAAATAATTGAGAATTCAGTTCCGCCTCTGCTACCTGTTGCTGCTTTTAAAGCACTGGTGTTGATGTCGTAACTTGCTCCAAATCTGATGCCTGAAAATTCTAATCCCAAATAAGGAATAATCGCATCATTTACACGAAGCCAAGATCCAATATAAAAACTCGTAGGGTTGTCTTTATCTCCATTGGCATTTAATGAAAGTGCACCACCAATTACGGTTTCGTTAGCTTTATTCTGTGATTGATGAATGATTGAAACATTTACACCGGCAACATCTGAAATAGGAAATGTTCCGCCAGCATGTACTGTTAATCGGCTTGCTAAATACCAACTATTGGCTATTGAATTTCTTAAAAAACTAACTTTCGGGCGGTTAAGATGATACATAGAAACACCGAAATAATAGTTGTTCTCACCATTGCTCGAACCCGAGTATAAAACACCCGCATTTACATCTACATACCTTTGTGTGTTACCTAAATTCGGGTTGATTAAATATTCTCCCGAGGTATTAGGTTGAAATCCATTTTGACGCAATTCATCTTCAAACAATAAGCCACTTCTGTCAATTGTTGTTGATGAATATGTGCCCTGAAAGCCAACGCCCAATGTATTAAATCCATTTTCATCAATTGCTTTATGGTATGAAACAGAAAGCGAACCGTAGTTTAATTTTAATGCATTATTTGAACTTGCATCTGTTAATCCCGAAATACCTATTCCAAATACATCACCTTCAGGAATTTTGCTTTTTAAAATTGGAAAATCTATTGATCCACTAGTAGTAACATAAGCTTTAGGAATCGTTGGCCACTGGTCTCTGTGATTAACCGCCAATCTCCAAGTACCATTAAATTTCCCAGTAAATGCAGGGTTTAACGTAAGTGGCGAAGAAAAGAATTGTGAAAAATGCGGATCCTGTGCTTGAGCCGTTGACGTTAACAATACAAGGCAAATTATTTTTATAAATTTTCTCATGGTAAATATGCTTGTCATAAAGATAATAATTTAGATTTAAAAGACAAACTTCTATACAAAAAACTAAATAATGACAATAATTGAATATAATTCGATGAACATCAGTTTTTAATGTTGTATTTTTTCGCCAAAAGCCAAATCACCTGCATCTCCAAGTCCTGGAACGATATATCCTTTATCCGATAATGTTTCATCTATGTCTCCACACCAAATTTTTGCTTCAGGAAATGCTGCTTTAATAACTTCTATTCCGAATTTACTGGCAATCGAGCATATAATATGTAAGCTTTTAAATTGACCTGCAGTTTTTAAAAAATCAATTGATTTTACTAACGACGCACCTGTTGCCAACATTGGGTCGCATATAATCATGTCTCTGTTTGTGAGATCTGGGCAACTCATGTATTCCAATTTGATTTCGAAACTGCCATCTTCATGATGTTTGCGGTATGCACATAAAAACGCACTGTCGGCTTTATCAAAATAATTGAGCAACCCCTGATGCATGGGTACGCCCGCCCTTAATATAGTAGCCACAACCGGCTGTTGTTTAAAAAGCATTGATTTGTGGATTCCAAGCGGTGTTTGTACATCAACTATTGAACTTTCTAATTGCTTACTGATTTCATATGCTGCTATTTCACCTATGCGTTCAAGATTTCTTCTAAAACGCATTCTATCCTGCTGAATTTGCACGTCTCTCAATTCACTTACCCAGTTGCTCACTAAAGAAGACGACTCGCTTAAATTTGTAACCATGTGTGATTTTAATTTTTTATTTTTGAATTAGGTTTTTAAACAAATCTACTTTAAAAAAAAGGCTTGTTGTTATTTTTGAATAAACTATTTTAATTTTTAAATCTTATTTTATGAATTTAATTAAATCGTTACTTTTTGTATCTATTTTGTTTTTGGTTGCTTGTGATGATAAAGGGAAAAAACAAGATTCAAAATCCGAATCATACGAAAACAGTAAAATGACAATTTCGGAAATAGAATCAAAAAATCCTAAAAAGTTTTTAAAGGTAGAAGGAAGAAACAAACATAACCTCATTGGCCAAACAGTAGTAAAGGGAAAGATTTCTAATACAGCAACCGTTGTAGGCTACAAAGATGTAACCATTAAAATATCTTTTTTTAGCAAAACAGGTACACTACTTGAAGAAGATGAGGAAACCATTTACAATGAAGTAAAACCGGGTGAAACCATAGAATTTAAATCTAAGTTTTATGCGCCAAAAGGCTCAAGTGATGTAAAGTTGAATATAATTAAAGCTAAAGTATCTAACTAGTTTTTCAATTCAAAACGATCGCCGTCAAATAATCCAAGGTCACTAATTTTCAAGTGCGGTATCACCAATAATGCCATAAACGAAAGTGTCATAAATGGGGCACTTAAATGGCTACCCAATTCTTGTTTTGAAAAACGATCAATTTCGGTATAAGCTTCTGCAACTTCATATCCATCTTCATTACTCATTAATCCGGCAACCGGCAGTTTTAATAGTTTAATTTGATTTGCATCAACTGCGCTAACACCACCACCTGATTGTATAATGGCATTTACCGCTTTGCAAATAGATTCATCATCAACACCAACAGCTACAATATTATGGCTATCATGCGCTACAGAAGAAGCCAATGCGCCTTTTTTTAATCCGATGTTTTTAATAAACGCTTTTGAAATAGGTGCATTTTTATATCGATTTACCACAACAATTTTTAAGATGTCGTTTTCAATATCAGCAACAATTTTATTGTCAACAACTTTTGGAGAAACCAACAATTTATTGGTAATCAATTGACCATCTAAAGCTTCTATTGCATGTATATTTTTTTCTCCATTAAAAATGATTTCAAAATCAGATGTAATCTTTTCTGCACAATCAAACTGATTGATAATTGATGCAGGCGTTGTTTTAATTAAGGATTTTCCATTCTCTGCTACAAGCATTCCGTTGATAAAAGTTTGTACCACTTCAAAATCAACCAAATCTTTTACCACAATAAAATCTGCGACATCATTTTCTTTTAACAATCCTACATCCATTTTGTAATGTTTAACCGGATTAATACATGCGGCTTTTAATATTTTAAAAATATCAATTTCGCATTTTACTGCTCTCGCACATAATGTATTGATATGGCCTAAAGCAAGACTATCCGGATGCTTATCATCACTGCAAAACATCATCATGTCTGAATGATTATGCATCAAATCGATAAGCGCATCAAAGTTTTTAGCGGCACTTCCTTCTCTGATGAGAATTTTCATTCCGAATTTTAATTTGTCAATTGCTTCTTCAGCTGTGAAACATTCATGATCGGTGCTGATCCCTGCATTTATATATTTTTTTGCATCTTCTCCCATCAAGCCTGGTGCATGCCCATCAATGACTTTATTGTATTTTTTGGCGCTTGCTATTTTTTGCATCAGTTCTTCATCGCCATTTAACACACCTGGAAAATTCATTACCTCGCTCAAGTATTTTATTTCTGGGAGTTGCAGCAATTCATCTACATCACCTGCATTTAAAGTTGCTCCAGCTGTTTCAAAAATGGTTGCGGGTACACAACTTGGTGCGCCAAACGTACATTTGAATGGCACTGTTTTGCTATTTTCAATCATATATTTTACACCTTCTATTCCGCATACATTGGCTATTTCATGGGGATCGCTTATGGTTCCAACTGTTCCATGAACTACTGCAAGTTTTGCAAATTCTGATGGTACGAGCATCGAGCTTTCAATATGCACATGACTATCTATAAATCCTGGAAGAATATAATTTTCACCTTGTTTGGCGTCGCCTTCTTTGGTGATTGAACTTATTTTTTCGCTTTCGATTTGAACTGTTCCCCAAAATATTTCTGATGATTGAATATCTACAATGTTGCCCGTTACGGAAAATTGATTCATGCTGGTTTTTTAATAAATCTAAACATTTTATTGATGCTATTATTCTGCAAAAATTAATATTTATAATTTACATTCGCAACACAATCTATTTTATATGTTAATCAAAGCATTTAATTTCTTATTTGGACAATTTTTTAATGCCCAAAAAGCACGTATCAATTTTTCATTAAATTATCTAAATAGAAAAAGATATTACGATAGAAATTATTTAGACTATATCCGACTTTCAACGTTGGAGCTTGTTTCTAATCAAATTGAGGACGCTAAATTATCGGGCGCTGTGGCTGAATTGGGCGTGTATAAAGGCAAGTTTGCGCGGTACATCAATCAATATTTTCCAACAAGAAAATTATATCTTTTTGATACGTTTAAAGGTTTTGATGAAGCAGATATCAAAACAGAACAATCCAATAAATTTTCACATGGCGATCAAGACTTTAGCAATACTTCTGTAAAAAAAGTATTAGAGATTATGCCTCATCCCAATCAGTGTATTATTAAAGAAGGTTTTTTTCCGGGAACGGCAAAAGGACTTGAAGAAACATTTGCTTTTGTTAGTATTGATACCGATTTGTATGATCCTATTTACAACGGACTGCAATATTTTTATCCAAGATTGGTTAAAGGTGGATATATTTTTATTCACGATTTTAATAATGATGCCTATTTAGGAGCTAAGCAAGCCGTGATAAAATTTTGTTCAGAAAACAACATCAGTTTTGTGCCATTGCCTGATAGTTGTGGAAGTGCAATTATTACAAAATAATTAATCGTTTAATAAATCAGGTCTTCTCAATCTTGTTCTTTCCAATGATTGTTCAGCACGCCATTGATCAATGTTTTTGTGATTGCCACTCATTAATACTTCTGGCACTTTCCAACCCTTAAAATTTTCGGGACGGGTATATACTGGGGGTGCTAATAAGTCATCCTGAAATGAATCGCTTAAAGCAGATGTTTCATCATTTAAAACGCCTGGAATCAATCGTCCAATGCTATCCGTTAGTACGGCAGCAGCAAGCTCTCCACCACTCAATACATAATCGCCAATCGAAATTTCTTTTGTTACAAAATGGTCTCTAAATCTTTGGTCTATTCCTTTGTAATGGCCACAAATCATCAACAAATTCTTTTTTAAAGAAAGTTGATTCGCCATTTTTTGATTGAACGTTTCTCCATCGGGGGTTAAAAAAATAACATCATCGTATTGTGTAGTTTTCTGCAGCGCTTCTAAAGCATTCACTAATGGCTCTATCATCATTACCATACCAGCACCTCCACCAAATGGATAATCATCAACCTGCGCCCTGGCATAAGTGGTGTATTCGCGTAAATTAATCACGTTTACTTCAAGCAATCCCTTTGTTTGCGCACGTTTCATAATCGAATGCGAAAATGGGCCACTTAGAATTTCTGGAACTACGGTAATAATATCAATCTTCATTTTTTGTTTAATTGGGTGCTTTATATATCTAAAAATTCGTCCAAATCACGCTTGTCTTTTTTGGTTGGTCTGCCCACTTTACTTTGTCTTTTTCCTGTTTGAAAAAATGCCGCTTCAAATTTTATTCTATCGATTTCTTCAGCTGGTGTAATATCTGAATAATATTTTATGGCTTCCGAATATTGAACCCTGGTGTGCAATAACCCTAATACTTTTATTAACCATTTTTTTTCACTTGTTCTGATTTCGTACTCTTCCCCAATTTGCACATTTCTAGCTGGCTTCAAGCTATTGCCATTCAATTTTACTTTTCCTTTGTCACAAGCTTCTGACGCTAATGATCTGGTTTTAAATAATCGAATGGACCATAAGTATTTGTCTAATCTGAGTTTTGATGATTCCATAGTATTCATGTAAAACAAATTTAAGTTTCTTTTTTTCTATAAGTGTGAATTGACTAAGTATTTACTATTTTTATTCTTTAATTTTTATCAAAAAATATTAATATGCATATTTTTAAAATTTATACTGCTTTCGTCTTGTTTTTATTTGCTTTTATTCAAATTTCTGTAGCACAGAAAAATGGCATTGTTTGGGCAAAAGATGGTGTCAATTATATGAAAATAGTGGATGGTGAAATTGTAAAAGTGGATGTAAAAAAAGAGTCACAAACAGTTGTACTTTCAAATGCAAAATGCACGCCTGTTGGAAGCAGTAATCCCTTATTGATAGAAGGTTTTTCATTCAATATGGATAACACTAAAATTTTACTTTATACCAATGCGGCAAAAGTTTGGCGATATAAAACCAGAGGCGATTATTGGGTGTACGATTTTACTTCAAATAAACTATATCAACTTGGAAAAAATTTACCCGCTCAATCATTGATGTTTGCTAAATTCTCGCCTGATGGTAAGCATGTAGCTTATGTTAGCGAGCATAATGTTTTTTCGGAAGAATTGACTACATCTAAAATAAAAAAACTAACTACCGATGGTACACGAAAGCTGATAAATGGCACTTTTGATTGGGTGTATGAAGAAGAATTTGGATGCAGAGATGGTTTTCGTTGGTCGCCTGATAGCAAGTCTATAGCCTATTGGCAAATTGATGCCAATAAAATCAGGGATTATTATATGATCAACACAACAGATTCTGTGTATTCCAAAATAATTCCTGTAGAGTATCCAAAAGTTGGAGATGCCCCATCTTCTGCAAGAATTGGTGTCGTATTATTGGCAAATAGTGTTACAAAATGGATGAAGATTGAAGGAGACCCAAGACAAAATTATTTAACAAGAATGGAGTGGAGCGGGGTTAATGAACTTATCGTTCAACAGATAGATAGAAGACAACAAGAGAGCAAATTAATCTATTGCAATTCAACTGATGGAAATACCAG
>Ga0114972_10000621_pt1 | contig 26374 bp, 28 predicted proteins | sample M_140807_EF_Meta_FD_87354 | JGI IMG/M metagenome (GOLD analysis project Ga0114972, IMG submission 87354) | Freshwater microbial communities from Lake Montjoie, Canada to study carbon cycling - M_140807_EF_MetaG | ecosystem: Environmental > Aquatic > Freshwater > Lake | place: Lake Montjoie...
AATCATGATCCTTTTTTTATTTTTATCAAGTAGTTAAGCAGGTTTTTTTAGAATTAATTTGAGGGGATCTTTGAGCTTAGCACCGTGACGCAGAATGCTAGAAATGGGCAAGTAGCCAGCTCTAGTTCTGAAGAAATTCATCTTAGAATACCAGTAGGATCGCCATAGTCGTTAAAACTTAGGGTTTTTTAGCTTTTTCTGTCATATTGTTAAAAAACCCTAATTCAAGGATTCGTTGTGTCAAAAAAAAGTGATACTAGGAATGTAAATATACACTATGAGCTTAATTCGTTAGATGATGCGCCAGAAGATAATACGCAAGAACAGACACCCTTATTATCCAATAAAAGCAATGCATGGCTAGTTTTGACGAAACATCGTTTTTTTGTGCCCAGCATTTATGTCGTATTAGGCTGTATGTTTTTTCTTTCTGTACTCATTATGTTTAATACCTACGTACTGCATTTAAAGGTAGAAACGGCTGTTATCAGCTCGCAAATTGAAACCATGGTTTCCCCACTTAATGGCTACATTACTAAGCTTTACATTAATGCGGGGGAGCATACAAAAAAAGGCGCTCCTTTAGTCAAAATTGAAAACATTGATCTTGAGCGGGCTTTGCAATTGGCTCGGGTCCAATCTGCAGAATCAAAATTAGACATAGACTATTATAAGCACCTGCTTGCTAATGAAGAGCAACGGCTAAAAATATATCAAAAAATAGGGGGGAACCGCGTTATCTCTGCAAAAACACAAGTGAATAGATCTTTGCAAACTGTTATGACCACCCAACATAATCTCGAACGATTTACGCAATTAAACAAAAAACACTATATCAGTGAAGCATTGCTTGAGGCCGAGCAGGCCAAATATATAAGCGCTCAAGAGAAGTTGGCGGATGCGAAAGCTCAGCACAGCATCGAGCGTCATTCTTTGCGTGCGGTTAACAAAGGGATGTATTTCACCGGTACCAAAACAGAGGGCATCATGCAGGATTTGGATGCTGAGCTCATCATGGCGCAAAAAAGAGCGGTTCTGAACGATCGTAGAGTAAAAGTGTATGAAAATTTAATTAAAAAGTTAACATTGGTGGCACCATTTGATGGCAAAGTGACACAGATTTTAAAATCAGAAGGCAATACCACTGACAATATGAAACCTATTATTCTTATTGAAAAAGAGAGCGAAAAAAAACAGATCATCGCGTATCTAACGCAAGATGAAATTATTCATATTGGGCGTGATAATGTTAAAATATATCTACCTGCATTGGGTAAAACATTCGTGGGTAATATAGTGGAAATTAATCGTACGGATGGGTTCATTGATGAAATCAATGCGCAATATCGGTGGCGAGATTTTCAAATCGATAGATCCGCCAAAATAGTTGTCAATATACAAGAAAATGAGCAAAATAATTTTTCTAAAATAGCGCTTTCAGGCATGCCCGTTATTGTGTATTTTCCGAAAAAATATGTTGTTTTTTAATGCGTAGACGTCGATTCACTAAGATTGTTGGTGACAATGGGTGGTTTTAAACCTAAAAACCAATCCACTGACGTATGGCCATAATCAGCGACTTCATCAAATATTTGTCACTCCCCAGGTACGTCATCCTGAGCGAAGCGAAGGATCTCTAATTGATTAGGTTTGTGCCTAATTCCTGAGATCCTTCGCTTCGCTCTGGATGACGTTGAGTCAGTTTGAATCTATAGAAAACAAACTTATCCACAACCTGGGGAGTCACAAATATTTTATGTTGGGATGCGCGTCGAATATAGTAATTTGTATCCAAACAGGCTCTCACCTTGGCTTTGACAATCACCATGCTTTTGTTTTATATTATAACACTTTGTTTTAAATGGTGATTATTTTGATCGCGCAAATTGAAAGAATAGAATCCGAAATAAATTTAATTGGGCGATCATATCAGGATGCTATCTCACAGCTTAGCACTAATCCCGAAAATGCACCTGCAGTGACGAAGAGTATTTTGACTCATACTTGGCACCTTGTCCTTTGAAGAAATAAAGAAACGCTTTTGGTCCTCATTCCATGTATTGAATAATGGCGTAAGTCATTTAAAAGACGGTGCTGTCGTCTCAACAACGCTTATTATAGAAGAACAATTCCTTACAGCTACCATAGGTGATTGTGTTGCTTTTGTCGTGTTTTATCGTGAAGATGGATACCCGCTTGATGTGTTTCGGTTAAATCGACGTACCCATAGTGTTCATTTACCGGAAGAAGAGAAAAGAGTTAGTGCAGCGGGTGGTAGGGTGGATTGTGGAGTAATCGTCGACCCGAGAGCGCGTAGCGCTATGGCAGGACGACTTACGCCATCAAGAGCGATTGGAGACAACATTTATGGTTCGCTTGTGGTGCCTGCGGATGCAGATATTGACACCACATCCATTGTCCTGCAGTGGCTCATTATGTGGCGAATTTTATGTATGTCGAACTAGAGAAGCTCTGTAGGTTGACTCAAAGTGACTATGATGCTCATCCAGAAAGCGTGATGAAAAATCAAAAAGTCTATTATAGGGATAATCCAGCACCAGCAACAAGTATCTCGGCGAAAGCACCCTTGCAAATTGAGGGGCTCATTACGCAAGATGTAAATCCTCATCCGAAAGACGATACAACAGAGCAAGATACCCCTTATATAGCAGCAGCTCATAATCTGACGCAGCCGCCGTCTCCACCTGGGCCTGCTCCTTTAATCACTGGTGCGCAAAATGCAGCACCAAACAGAAGTTGGGATGGGGCATTTTTATGGCGATGCATGTCATCTCAAAAGGCTTTCCAAAGCTATGGAGCCATCTTGATTCTAGCCGCCATCGCCGCCTCTATCATGTTAGGTGTTGGAAGCACAGGTGCAGCTGTTAGTATTTCAGGGATGGCATTAGGTGGTGCCGCGTGCTTTTTTTATGCGCGTTCAACTAGCTCTGACATTCACAGGACTGCAATCGCTCAGGTACCCGTCATCTTAAGCAAAAATCTAAACTCTTAGGACTGAAGGATCGGCATCTTTTTTCTGTCATCCCCGCGCAGGCGGGGATCCATCCAATATGTGGCAACAGTGCCACAAAAATGAATAGATCCCCGCCTGCGCGGGGATGAAAACTTAAGAAATAATATGCAAGATGGTTAAAATAATTTCATATAAAAAAGGTGACTATACCTCAGCCCTTAGGATTTGGATACAACTCATCCGTAAAAGGTATATTTGATTCTTTGTACTGGAATTTATTGAGCATCTAAATAGGTTTCTACTTTTAAATTAATTGACTCAAAAAGATGACGCAATGCATCACATAAATGGGGATCATCATCAATAATAAACACTGTGTGATCATTGGAGTCCTTTAATTTTATATTCATTTTCGATCCATCGATAAATTTGTCAACAATCTAACATGATACTTTGGTATTGTAACTATTGTGGTTTTCCTTGATTTTAGTTTTATTTTTGCAGATACTGGATATTGACAAGCTCTAGTATAGCGATCGGGGCTGACCTTGGATAACCACGGAAATCCTTAATCGCTTTATGAATGAAAAATTTTTATAGTCAGTCATATTTATTTACGCGTCTGAAGCTACTTAGAGTCATTTTTATCAATCCATTACCCGCGGAGAATAAGCAAAATCAAATCAATTAAGGATTAATTGATTTTATTTGGATTAACAGGAGTAACCAGCATGAATATTAGCATTTTTGGCTTAGGATATGTGGGGTCAGTGTCAGCAGCGTGCTTGGCCCATCAAGGCTATAACGTTATTGGCATTGATTCAAACCCAATGAAAGTCGATATGATTAATGCTGGAAAGGCAGTGATTGTTGAACCTGAGTTATCAGAATTAACGGCACAAGTGGTTGCCAAAGGTAATTTGAGAGCAACTCATGATATCTTTGATGCAGTATTAAATAGCGAGCTATCGTTTGTATGTGTTGGGACACCAAGTAAAAAAGATAATGGTTTGGATTTGCAATATATAGAGCGTTTCTGCGAGGACATTGGATGCGTTTTAAGAGACAAAAATGATTATCATATTCTTGCTTTTCGCAGCACGATGCTCCCGGGTTCCATCCGAAATGTCGTCATCCCTATCATAGAAAAGTGTTCGGGAAAAAAGGAAGGAGAAGCGTTTAGCGTTTGTATTAATCCTGAATTTATGAAGGAAGGCACTGCAATCCACGACTTTCATTTTCCTCCGCTTAGTGTTGTGGGAACCTCAGATCAAAGGGTGCGCGATGCGTTAAGTCAAATTAATACCGTATGCACCAATATGGAGACCATATTTTTGGATATTAATGAGGCTGAATTACTGAAATATATCAATAACATTTGGCATGCATTGAAAGTAGGATTTGGGAATGAAATAGGCAATGTATGTAAATCACTGAATATTGACAGTCATTTGGTGATGGATGTGTTCTGTCAGGATACCAAGCTGAATATCTCCTCACATTATTTGAAACCAGGCTTTGCATTTGGTGGTTCTTGTTTACCCAAAGATCTCCGTGCTTTTCTGCATAAAAGTCAAAAACTCAATCTTAATTTACCTATTATCGGTTCTGTATTGGCCAGTAATCGCTCTCATATCGATACGACTTTGAATTTGATCATTGAACAGGGTAACAAACGGATAGGGGTGCTCGGCTTTTGTTTTAAGGCCAATACTGATGATTTAAGAGAAAGCCCTATAGTGGAGCTGATTGAGCGCTTGATTGGCAAAGGATATCAACTGACTTTATTTGATAAAAATGTGTCTGAGTCCAAATTGCATGGTGCAAATCGGGATTATTTATTAAATCATATTCCACATATTTCGGATTTAATGGTGGATAGTATTGAAGAGTTATTAGCTTGTTCGCAAACGATTATTATTGGTAATAACGCGCCGGAGTTTGAGTCTGTTCTGGATAATGTCACTCATGATCAAGTGATTATTGATTTGGTGCGCATACGTGAAAATGTTCCAAAATCAGAGCAATATTTAGGAATTTGCTGGTAAGAAAAATGTTGGCGATTAAGGAAAAAAAACCAAATAAGCTTGGTTTGGCTACCCTGGTAACCCTGTGTAGTGTGTTATTAGCCTCTGAGCTTGTATGGGCTGAGGCACCGGCCTCCTGCCATCCTCTATTGTGGCCGGTGACCAGTGCCGTGGCTAATCCGGCATTTCCAGCTCCTCAAGATACGCTAGAGGAGCTGCAACATTGGTCGAAAAAAGTCATGCATACGCCTGCGCATCCTATTCAAACTCTAGGTAGTGCGGGTAAAACGGATCTCAAAGATCCGGTGTTGATTGCATCAAGACTTGCATTGCAAGATGCGGGCAATATGGCAGTGTTAGCACTTACTTATCGTATCACCAAAAATAAAGCCTATTTTAATAAAATTAAAGAAGTGCTCTTGCTCTGGGCTACTGTCAATCACCCCACGGGCCACCCCATAGATGAAACCAAACTTGATGGGATGATTTGGGCTTATGATTTGATTGCATGCGATTTATCTTCTCAGGATAAGGAACTAATCCTTAACTGGTTTGAACGTATGCGGCTACAAAAAATAGCTTGGAAATTTGAAAAACAGAGCAGTACGAATAATCATCGCATTCATCAAATAAAAATGTTGTTATTGCTCGACAAAATATTGCAGCGTCAGGAGGACTGGTTGCGTGACCTGAAAAGAGCAGAAACCTATTCTCATATCAACCTAGATCCTCAATCAGGTATATCAGTCGATTATATTCAACGTTCAGCATTGTTTTATCATAATTATGCGCTCCAACCGTGGTTAGAAATTTCTTTGCTGACGGATTGTTGTCATAAATCGACTAATCAAGCATTTATTTTTTTAGCTAATAAAATAGTCTCCCATCATATTGAGCATGAATTCGTGCATTCGAAGGTGAAAATAGATTCTATACGCGCAAAAAACGGGTTTTCCTATGCTAAGCGCGACGGAGAGTTTGATACAAGCAAAGCAGCTGCAACGATTGTGTCGTATTATACCCTTAACCGGGGTAGGCCTGATGCAAGGCTATGGGGCATTGTAGGTCGAACCAAGCCTTCAGCTTGGATGGCGTTTATCAGGGCACGTAGAGTATTATGGCAACCGTAAAATCTGAAAAAATAAACCAGGGACGTCGGGAAAAGAGCTTTCAGCGGTCATTCAGCGATATGTTTTGGTTCGCACTGTATTTACTTGTTTTGTTAGTGGCTGCCATTCATTTACCTAAGAGTGTGACCAAATATTATGACACACAATTGGCGTTGATCGGGTTTGGCGTCATTGGTACTTGGCGGTATTGTTGGTGGCTCAATCATATTATTCGCGCATTTATTTATGGGTATATTATCTTTCCTAGACGCAGACTAAAGGCTAATCATTTGTGGGCTTCTGGATGGCGACCCAAACGCTTGCTGTTTATGATGACTACTTTTCAGGAGTTACAAACCACCACTGAGAGGGTCCTGCAATCTATTTTGAATGAATGTATGGGGTTGGCTGTTCCGATCACATTATTTATTGGAACAGGTGCTGACTCAGATGAAGCGAATATTGAGAGTTTTTTTGCTAAACAAAAAGTCAATTTTTCATTTGAAGTCGTTATTGTCAGACAAAAAAAACCTGGAAAACGATATGCCATTGGAGAGACTCTGAGAGCCATGGTGCGGCATGGTTTGAGTGTGGAAGATTTGGTGGTTTTTATGGATGGGGATACTTTTTTTGAGCCGGGTTGCTTACGCTTATGTTTGCCGTTTTTCCAGCTGTATCCGAAAATGCAAGCATTGACTACGCATGAGAAAGCCATTGTGAACGGGCCGGTATGGGTGAAAAAATGGCTCGATATGCGATTTTCACAACGTGACTTCACCATGCAATCTTATGCGCTTTCGAATAAAATTCTGACATTAACCGGAAGAATGTCTATGTTTCGAGGTAAGCACCTGTGCGAACCCGGCTTTATCCAAATCATAGAAAATGATCATTTGACCCATTGGTTGTGGGGCGAGTATCGCTTTCTTTCTGGGGATGACAAAAGTACTTGGTATTATTTGCTGAAGGAACGTGCGGATATGTTTTATATTCCGGATGCAGTCACGGTAACCATTGAATATATTCGAGGGAATGCGGTGGATCGCATGATAGAGAATTTACGTCGTTGGAACGGCAACACCTTACGTAATGGCGCGCGGGCCATGCAATTAGGCCCTAGAACAACCGGGTTTTTTATCTGGTGGTGTTTGGTTGATCAAAGATGCACCATATGGACGATGCTAGTTGGCCATATGATGATTATTATTTTGGCGCTGAGCAGTGGTGCTGAGTTCCTTTTGGTTGCGTTTTTGTGGATAGCTTTCTCACGTTTGTGTATGTCATGCATGCTATTTATCCATGCGCGGCGCATTGATATGAGCTTTCCGTTTTTGCTTTATATCAATCAATTTATGAGTACGATTATCAAACTGTACATCGTATTTCGCTTGCCCCAACAACGTTGGAAAAATAGAGGCGATCAACATGCCGGATTTGCGGTGGCGCAAGGAAATAAACTCAAGTCATGGGTAGCCACTTATTTGACTATTTTTTATTGTACTTGCTGTCTGGTTCTCATTTTAATCCGTCTTAAATTGATTGGATTACCGTCGATGGGAGATATTCGAGCGTTGTTTTAGGCTTTTTTTGAGACGGCCAATCAGTCTAGCTGGCCGGTTCTTAAGCAATGTCTGATGTGGAGTGGGTGTCAAATGGATCAATCACATTTAATTCGCAATCAAAAAAATCACGTGTATTTCGTGTAGCCAAACTCATCTGATTCGTTTTAGCAATTGCAGCAATTTGACCATCGAGGACGCTCAATGGACGTCCGGTAATTTTTCTGCGTCCCATCAATTTCCCGTAAACGTGTGCAGCATGCTCATCAAACATCAGAATACGATGCTTGAATGCGTCAATGAGTACTTGGTTAAACGCAACCTCAAGATAGTCTCGGCGTTTTCCTGTGGGCAACACATCAAGACCATAAATTATTTCTGCAATCGAGATTGATGTCGTAAACAATGTCATGGGATCTTGTTGGTCAAGCCAGGTGATAACATGCTGATTAGGTGAGGTTTTCATCAATTCAGATATGATGTTTGTATCCAGAATGATCATGAATTAAAATCCATTGGATTATGTGGAGCACCTCGATGGTTGGCTATATCTAAATCAACACCATGCGCATGGCCAAAGTGCTTTCTAAATACATCGCTCATACGCTCAGGAATGGAGACAACTTTAGAAATAATTTGTCGGGCTTCCTCTTCCATCGAAACACCATGCTCAGCCGCCCTGATCCGAAGTTGATTATAAACTTGATTATCTAATTTTCTGACGCTAATGTTTGCCATGAGTTTACTCACAATTTATGCTCCATGCCAAAATGATAGCGAATGATGGCAATGAAATCAAGTGCTGGCATGGCAGGGTCATAGCAAAGCGGATACTGAAATATACTCTCTTGCACGAGCCCTGGCTTTAGCTTTCTGGACAGGACTTACGCAAAACTCCGATCTCTTTGTTGGATTTAGTTTTTAATTCGGTCATTTAGTTAACTAAACTCCCTCATTTGATTCATGATTTTATAGCTGACTGCGCGCAAGAATTATAGCCACACATGATCTCGCCTTGTATAGCTACTACCTTCCGATAAAAAACCATTGTATACTCTTTCAAATGAGTATTTTGATATCCAAAAAATGTAGGATGAAGGACGAACTACACATTATGAATAGACAGGGAGTTGGTGTAGAACAATCGTATCAATTGTGTCGAAAAATTGCCAAGGAGAGTGGCAGTAATTTTTATCAAGGTATGTGGTTTACCTTAGATAGAAATAAACGCGATGCTTTGTTTTCGATTTATGCTTGGATGCGAGCAATTGATGATATTGCAGATGGCGATCTTGAGATGGAAGAAAAAATCAATCAACTCCATGCGTTTTATCATCAAACAGAACAATTGTACGCAGAATCAACCCAGCTTAACGACACATCATTTTGGTTAGCATTGAATCACACCATCCAACATTATCCTATTCCGCTGGCATATTTTCGTGACATGCTTTTGGGCCAATTACAGTCTATTCAACAGAATAGTTATGCAACGTTTGATGATTTATATGAATACTGTTATCGAGTTGCATCTACTGTAGGGCTCATTTGCATCTCTATTTGGGGCTATGAAGGCGGGAATGCCGCTCAGAAAATGGCTGAATATCGTGGGATTGCTCTTCAGTTAACCAATATTGTGCGTGATGTCCATTTGGATGCGCAGGAAGGAAAATGGTTTATTCCGGCTGAATGGATGGAGAAAACATCAGAACTTGAACAAGCTTTAAATAAAATGATTGCTCAAGCTGAGTATTATTATGCTGCATCGAAAAAGCTTGAGAAAATGGTGTCAAAACGCGGGTCACTCAGTTTATTATTGATGACTTATTCGTATGCGTCATTATTGGATAAAATCAAAAAACAACCTCAGGAAGTGTTGCAGGGTCACAGGATTCGATTGACCCGAATTGAGAAGTTGACATTATGTATCACGGGGATCTTTAGATGGTGTTTTGCAACGTAAATCAGTCTAGTGCTGATTCCGATGTTCACGTGGTTACAATAGACCCTTTGTTGAAGTCGGTAGCAAGAACTTTTTATTTAAGTCTGACTTATTTACCTAAGGCGATTCGAGAGCCCATGTCTTTGGCTTATCTATTAGCTCGCTTGTCAGACACGGTGGTTGATGAGCAGCTTGTTCCGGTATCACTTCGCAGGGATCTGTTGTCTAGTTTAAAGCGCTGTGTGCAACATCCCAAAAATCTCGAATATCTCACGCATTTGTATCAGCAAATCAGTGTTTGTTTGCTTTATTTTTCAAATCAAGATGTGGATTTACTCGAGAGCTGTGGTTTTCTACTCTCTCGATTACAACACCAATCTGATCCTATACAAACCTTAATCCAAGAAGTTCTTGTGCTGATTTTTGAAGGGCAGGCCATCGATCTGGATTATTTTGATAGTAGTTCGGAAATCAAGTGTTTTACAACCGAGCATGAGTTGGACCGGTATTTGTATTTGGTGGCCGGTTCAGTAGGAGAGTTTTGGACAAAATTGTGTTGCCTGTGTATTCCAAATTTTACTAAGGAAAATGTGGGACAGCTGTTACCAAAAGCCGTTGCGTTTGGTAAAGCATTGCAATTGACTAATATCTTACGGGATGTGCAGCACGATTTGATGCAAGGACGCTGTTATTTGCCGATTCAAGCCGATTTGCTTTCCGACGGTCTGACTAAGGAAAGTCTAGGCACATTATTAGGACGGTATCCCACAATTATTCAAGATTGGCGTGCAAAGGCTTTGTTGTATTTAGAGGATGCTAAGGCTTATACCAATGCTGTCACGCATCGACGTATTCGTTTTTCGGTCATGGTACCTATGCACCTGGCGCGTAAAACATTGTTTGCTTTGCCGGCGAAATTGTCAAAAGCCGAGGTTTACCTTACTTTGGCACAGTCTTGGTTGCAAACATACGGGTTTCTCTTACGTACGGTCATAACATGAATAATTTACTAACTCTTACAGCAGAAAAATTAAAGCACGCTGTTCACTATGCGCTCAATATTCAGCATTCAGAAGGCTATTGGGTAGCGCCGTTGGACTCAAATAGTACGATGGAAGCAGAGTATTTATTGTTAATGCACTATTTGGGATTAGATGATCCACAAAAACGCCAGCAACTGGTTAATCATATTTTAGCGCAACAACAAGATGATGGTTCCTGGACTTTGTACTATAAAGGTCCAGGGGATTTGAGTACGACAGTGGAGTGCTATTTTGCTTTGCTAATCAGTGGGATGTCGAAAACTGATCCACGGCTAGAAAGAGCTAAAATGTTTATCTTGCAATCGGGTGGACTGTTAAAAGTGCGTATGTTTACTCGAATCTGGTTAGCCTTGTTTGGTCAGTGGTCTTGGAAAAATATTCCCATCATTCCTCCGGAATTGATCCTGCTACCTACCTGGTTACCTATTAATATTTACGCCTTTGCAAGTTGGGCACGAGCTACTATTTTACCGCTCAGTTTGGTGATGATGAAGCGACCAGTCAAAGAAATTCCTGCAGACTGTCATTTGGATGACTTGATATTAAAAGGACGTAACAAAGAAAGCAGTTTTTTATTAGGTATTTCGAAAATAGTGAATTTGTATCATCATTTCCCCTGGAAACCAGGCCGCCAAAAGGCCGTGAATAAAACCATAGATTGGATAATATCTCATCAGGAAGCCGATGGCTCTTGGGGCGGCATTCAACCACCTTGGGTGTATTCATTGATCGCGCTGTATACCTTGGGGTATCCTGTCACTCATCCTGTGCTTCAGAAAGGGTTGCAAGGGTTTGACACATTTTCAATTTATTCTGAGGGTACATTACAAATCCAAGCGTGTATTTCACCCGTGTGGGATACTGGACTGATGATTAATTCGTTGCACGCAGCAGGTCTCGAGCCTTCGCATCCACAATTGCGCATGGCATATTCGTGGTTATTGCACAAACAAATTTTTGTAGGGGGCGATTGGCAAATCACTCAACCGAAACTTGAGCCAGGTGGTTTTGCGTTTGAATTTGAGAATAATCATTATCCGGATGTGGATGATACCGCTGAGGTGTTGATTGCATTGTGGCATGCCAAACAAAATACTTCTGGAAGTTCTTTTGATGTGCCCATCGAGAAAGCAACCCAATGGATATTAGGCATGCAATGTAAACAAGGGGGATGGGCTGCGTTTGATAAAGACAACAATGCTTCGTTTTTAGCCAAATTTCCTTTTTTTGATTTTGGCGAGATCTTGGATCCACCGAGTGTGGATGTGACAGCACATGTGTTGGAAGCACTGGGTTTAATAGGTTATACGACACAGCATCCGGTGATCAAAAAGGCGCTCAAATATATCTATAGCGAACAGGAGCAGGATGGGAGTTGGTTTGGCCGCTGGGGAGTTAACTATCTCTACGGAACTGCCGGAGTATTGTGTGCATTACCCAAAGTGGCTGAAGACATGATGAAACCTCACATTCAAAAAGCAGCTCAATTCTTGCTGCAACACCAGCAACCAGATGGGAGCTGGGGGGAGTCGTGTGCTTCATATGTCGATCTTGGTCAGCGTGGACAAGGGCCTAGTACACCTTCACAAACGGCTTGGGCATTATTGGGTTTGATGGCAGCTGGGTATTACCAGCATCCTGCGGTGGAAGCAGGGGTCAAATATTTATGTCAGACGATGAATACCTTGGGCACTTGGGATGAACCTCATTATACAGGCTGTGGTTTTCCTGGATACGGAGATGGTAGACGTAAAGTGGGCGCAATTAAAAATGCGGATGCGTTGACATCAGCTGGATTCATGATCAATTATCATTTGTATCGACATTGTTGGCCGCTGATGGCTGTGGGTTGTTATCATCAATATTGGACTGAACAATTGCAGAGCAATACCAAAAATACGCAGGAGAAAAAGCGGGAAGCTAGTGCTCAGGATTGCGTAAACGCATAGGTTCGAATTGTGAACAGATCCTAGTGAAAGTGCAGAAAATTAGCATAATATTCGATAAATAAGGAGATAGTGTTGGGTATTCCTCTGAAGCAAAGTATCATGATTGGGAAATATGTCTTAGGGCAACGCCTAAGAAATATCAAACAATATCCGCTTGTTTTGATGCTTGAACCTTTGTATCAATGTAATCTTGCTTGTGCGGGCTGTGGTAAAATTGATCGGCCAGATCACGAGCTTGCTAAAAGGATGCCGGTAGAGAAAGCATTGCAGGCTGTGGATGAATGTGGCGCACCGATTGTGTCTATTGCAGGGGGAGAGCCGCTGATTCATCAAGACGTACCTAAAATTGTTCAAGGTATCATTGATCGCAAAAAATACGTGTATCTCTGTACCAATGCCCTGTTATTGAAAAAAAGAATTCATGAGTTTACCCCCTCGCCTTATTTGACTTTTTCTGTTCATTTGGATGGGCTCAAGGAACGGCATGATGCATCCGTTTGCCGCAAAGGGGTGTATGCCAAAGCTGTTGAAGCAATCAAATTGGCAAAACAACACAACCATCGAGTAAGTGTTAATTGCACCATTTTTAATGATGTAGAACCTGAAGAGATGGCTGAATTTTTTGATACTGCGACGGCATTGGGTGTGGATCAGATTACGATGTCCCCAGGGTATTTTTATGAAGATGCGCCACGGCAGGATATTTTTCTATCGCGGCAAGAAACCAAAAATTTGTTCCGCCGCATTTTGGCTAAATGGAAAACGTCGCAAAAGAAATGGCCCTTTTCGCATTCTTCCCTGTTTTTAGATTTTTTAGCGGGCAACCAATCGTATCAATGTACGCCATGGAGTAATCCTTGCTACAACGTATTTGGCTGGCAAAAACCTTGTTATTTACTGAATCGTGGCGTGACCAGTCGTTTTGAGACGTTGATCAAAGAGACAAAGTGGGAAGAGTATGGCGTTGGTCGGAATGAGAAGTGCAATAATTGCATGGCGAGTTGTGGGTATGAAGGGACTGCTGTGAATGATATGTTTTTGCATCCTTTCAAAGCACTTGCGGTGTCATTAAGGGGGCCTAGAACCAAAGGTAAGATGGCGCCTGAGTTACCCAATCTTCTGAATAATACTGAAGTGTGAGATGTGACGATGTTTGGGATCCTGGTTGCATTGCCTTTGGAAGCCCGACGCATCGTTCCACATCATATGCACATTGGCGAAAGCTATCCGTTGAGTGACAATGCAATGCTGATTGTGACGGACATGGGAGCGTCTGCGCTCCCGCTGATTAAACGTCATGCAGAGTCTGGGCAATTTGCAACCCTGATTAGCTTAGGTACGGCAGTTGGGCTATCCCCGCAGCTCACAACTGGGACGCTGTGTATTCCAGATGAGGTGGTGTGGGATGGGCAAACGATTCGCTGCCACCAGGGTTTACAAACGGCGTTTGTTTCTGGGTTAAAAAAAGATCACAACATTGTTCAAAAACGCCTAGCGCATACTGCTCATGTCTTAACCAGTCTTGAGGAAAAAAAGCAGTTGTATCATAAAACACGGGCGGGTGTTGCAGATATGGAAAGCTTTCTGATTGGCCAAGAAGCACTCCGTTGCCAGATCAATTTTTTGGCTATTCGTGTGATTTTGGACAGCATGGATTTGCATATGCCGCAATCATTGTTGAAGTGTTGCTTACCCACCGTCTCTTTACCTAAGCTGATAGGGACCCTGTTTCGGCAACCAACATTATTGTTTACTTTATTGGCATTTGCCAAACATTTTAGTCAGGCCCAAAAAACGATACAGCGCGTTACGCAATTGGGACTTTTGCAATCAAAGATGGAGCATAGAGAACATTATGTCATTTAGTATCAAAGATCTACGTGCTCAGTATCAAGGGTGCCAATACGATTTGAACGAACGTTATCTCAATCGCCAAATGGTGAAGGTATTGCGAACGATTGGGTATGATAAAAATTATCAAAAAGCGGTTGGGCAGTATTTGTATGATCAAGATAACAATGAATATTTAGATTTATTAAGCGGATTTGGCGTATTTGCTATTGGGCGTAACCATCCTACGGTGATTCAAGCTTTGCATGAGACTATGACGCTTGATTTGCCTAATTTGGTCCAAATGGATGTGTCATGGTTGAGTGGGTTATTAGCCAAAGAAATTTTAGCCACGCTGCCGGAGCATTTTACGCGGATGTTTTTTTGTAATTCTGGGACAGAAGCGGTTGAGGCGGCTATCAAATTTGCGCGTTACACCACAAAACGTTCGCGTATTCTTTATTGTGACAACGGGTATCATGGCTTGACCTTAGGAGCTTTGTCGCTTTGCGGAGAGAGTATATTTCGCAACGGGTTTGGTCCATTTTTGCCGGATTGTGTCTCCATTCCATTTAATTCTTTGGAGGCTTTGGAGCAGGCACTGTGCAAGCGAGATGTGGCTGCATTCATTGTTGAGCCTATTCAAGGCAAAGGGGTGATAGTGCCGGATGAGGGCTATTTGCCGGAAGTAGAACGCTTATGTAAGCAATACGGTACTTTGTTGGTGGTCGATGAGGTGCAAACGGGTCTAGGGCGTACGGGTAAATTTTGGGCTATTGAGCATTGGAACATTCAACCGGATATGATTTTGATGGCCAAAGCGTTATCTGGAGGATTTGTACCGATAGGGGGAGTTGCTATGACTCAAACTATTATGGATAGCGTGTTTAGCCGTATGGATAGGGCAGTGGTGCATGGTTCTACCTTTGCGAAAAATAACCTTGCTATGGCTGCTGGTTTGGCAACGCTGTCTGTCCTCAAAACAGAACAATTAGTCGCAAATAGTGCTGTGGTGGGGGAAGAGATTATTCGCGCGATCAACGCCAACCAAAGTCAGTTTGAGTTCTTAAAAGAAGCACGCGGCAAAGGCATGATGATTGCTGTAGAGTTCCACGCTCCTAAAAGCATGCGCCTGAAAGCAGCTTGGACTTTCATGGAAGCTGCTCAGAAGGGCTTGTTTAGCCAAATGATTGCTATCCCTTTGTTGCAAAATCATCGACTTTTATCTCAGGTGGCAGGTCACGGGATGAATGTTATCAAATTGTTGCCGCCATTGAATTTAACGGCGAAAGATCGAGATTGGACTATTTCTGCATTGCAACAGACAATGGGTGATTTACATCAAGTAGGGGCATCTATTTGGACTTTGGGTAAGACTTTGGCAAAAAATGCCCTGAGTGCGAAACAAAATTAGTGGAAGATAAATGCGGTTCTACCGTTCTTACAACGCCCTCATACCTCGCCTGCAATCAGGCGCCGGATTGAAGAATATTGGGGTGCTTACTGAGATGGAGAAACCTCAGGTCCCAACCCTAAGTCCTGAGAGTGTTAATTCAGCACAAAATTCCACATTATTCTCCAAATATTTTAAACAGAGCAGATGTTATCACAAACTTGCTGTTTCAGGGTTGCGAACTCCAGCGTTGTCATTGACTTTTGATCAATTTTCGATTAGTTTTCAGAGGATTTTCTATAGACAATAAAAGGCTAAATTGTGCAAGACTATAAACAAACTCTCCATCTTCCTGTAACCGATTTTCCCATGCGTGGCAATCTGGCTGAAAATGAGCCGAAGCGTCTACAACAATGGGCTTTGGATAAATTATACGAACAAATGCTGGCCAGTAAGCCGATTGATAAATTGTTTGTTTTGCATGATGGCCCTCCTTATGCCAATGGTAATATTCATTTAGGGCATGCTTTAAATAAAGTGATCAAAGATATTATTATCAAATCTAAAACTTTGTCTGGATTTCATACCCCCTATATTCCGGGTTGGGATTGTCACGGTTTGCCGATTGAATTAAAAGTAGAAAAAAAACTAGGAATCGCCGCTGACAAAGCCAATCCTTACCAATTCCAACAAGCTTGTCGTGCTTACGCAACGGAACAAGTCGCACTCCAAAAAGCAGATTTTAAGCGTTTAGGGATTATGGGAGATTGGGAAAAGCCATATCTTACTATGGCGTATGACATTGAAGCCGAGAATATACGCATTTTGGCTCAGCTTCTAGAAAAAGGGTATTTGGTTCGTAATAACAAACCGGTCAATTGGTGTACGAGTTGCAGCTCATCCTTGGCTGAAGCAGAAGTAGAATATGAAAATGTGACGTCTACCTCAGTGTTCGTTAAATTTGCGCTGACTAATCCTGAATCTGTTTATAAAAAGTTTCACTTGCCTCAACTCCAAGGTCCTTTGGCTGTTTTAATTTGGACGACGACAATCTGGACGCTACCCGCTAATAAAGCGGTGGCTCTGCACCCCGATATAGAATATGCCATTGTTGAATACGGTGCTAATGCGGAAAAGTTAATTATTGCCAGCAAATTGGTGGCAGAGCTGATGCAAAAAAAGAACATTGCGCAGTATCAAGTTCTTGGAATTTGTAAAGGTCAACTTCTTGAATTAGAGTTGGTCAAACATCCTTTTTATGCCGTGGAAGTGCCTATTATTTTAGGCCAACATGTGACCGATGAGTCAGGCACAGGAGCCGTCCATACCGCGCCTGCCCATGGCCAAGACGATTATTTGGTAGGTCAAACTTACGAGCTTGAAATAACCAATTTGTTGTCTACGGATTGCAAATTTATTCCCGGAACGCAATATGTTGAAAATCAAACCATTTCCGAAGCGAATGAAACATTGTTGAACGTTTTGAAATCTAATCATGCCTTGTTTCTTAGCGAAGAGTATTTACATAGTTATCCCCATTGCTGGCGTCATAAAACCCCAATTATTTTTAAAGCAACGCCACAATGGTTTATTGATTTGAGTCGTCATCAATTACGTGATGCGATTTTAGAGCAAATCACTCAAGTGAATTGGATGCCTGCGCATGGCGGGAATCTTTTGAAAATCATGACCGAAAATAGGCCTGATTGGTGTATATCGAGACAAAGAGCGTGGGGTATTCCCATGTGTTTGTTCATCCATAAGCATACCCAAGCATTGCATCCCAAGATGGTTGAAATTATGCAAACTGTAGCAGCCGAAATTCAAAAATCCGGCATTGAAGCTTGGTGGTCGCTGGATCCTAAGACTTTATTAGGCGCCGATGCTGAGCAATATGAGAAAGTATCTGATGTATTAGACGTATGGTTTGAATCAGGGTGTACGAATTTAACTGTGGTAAAAAAACGCCCTGAGTTTCATCAACAACGGGCTGATTTGTATGTGGAGGGGGTTGATCAATATCGAGGTTGGTTGATGTCTTCGATGGTATTGGCCACTGCTATTACGCATCAGGCGCCTTACAAACAAGTACTGAGTCATGGCTTTACGGTGGACAGTACCGGTCGCAAAATGTCGAAGTCTTTGGGGAATGGTATTGAGCCGAATGACATCATTAATGAATATGGTGCCGATATTTTACGTTTATGGGTCGCTTCGACAGAATACACTAAGGAAATGACGCTCTCGAAACAGATCTTACAATCTATTTCGGATATGTATCGCAGAATCCGCAACACGGGCCGTTATATGCTGTCGAGTTTGCATGATTTTGATCCTAAAACGGACATGGTTGCATCCCAAGATATGCTGGCTTTGGATAGATGGGCGGTTGATGCTGCTTATCAAATGCAGCAAAAAATACTAGAAGATTATGAACAGTTTCAGTTTCATAAAATCTTAAAAAATATCATGCATTTTTGCTCTATTCAGATGGGCGCATTTTATTTTGAAATTATCAAAGATCGTCAATACACTCTGCAAAGCGATTCGCGTGCACGGCGTAGCAGTCAAACGGCGATTTATCATATTTTACAAGCGTTTGTGCGCTGGATTGCGCCAATCCTGTCTTTCACCGCAGATGAAATTTGGCAATATATGCCAGGCGAGCATGGAAAGTATGTATTTACAGATAGTTGGTATGAGCATTTGTTTCCGATAGATACTGATACAACGCTCAATGCTGATTTTTGGCAATACATCCAGCAAATGCGCAATGATGTGAATAAGGCTATCGAAAATGGTCGCAATCAGAAACTATTTGCTCAGTCTTTGGAAGTGGAAGTGAGCATTTATGCTAAACCTGAAGCGGTGGCTTATCTGGCGCGTTTAAACGATGAATTGCGGTTTGTATTTCTGACCTCAAAAGTAGCGGTCACTCAAACAGATAATTGGCCTACAGATGCGTTGTGTAGTGAAACAGGACAATACGCGATTACTGTGCATAAAACTGCTGCGAAAAAATGTACTCGATGTTGGCATCATGTTGAGGATGTTGGTGCACACTCAGAACATCCTGAGATTTGCCCACGCTGCGTTGAAAATTTGCATGGAGCAGGTGAAAAGCGGTTATATGTATAATACCGATTGCCTGATAAAATGTTTATGAATTCGAAGTACGAAAAAGAGAGACGGCAACAGTTTTCTATGTTTGCAGCGGAACAAAGAGCACGAGATGCTGGCCAGATACGGCACAGCAAAGCGGTATTTGACAATAAAACTAATCTTATCACCCAAATAGAGCGGGATATTTTTCCTGCTTTGGTTGGGATAGAAACTGCCTGCGGTAGAGTGGGCATGGGTTTTTTTCAGCATGAGCGCTGGTTGGTATCCAATGCGCATGTGATCAAGCATAGATCTGAAATAGAACAGGGCATTGTATTAAAAAAATCTGATGGTACAGACTGCTTGCTCGATGCCGAACAGGCTTATCATCGACCATGGGATAGTGTGGTCTCGCCAGATATCGTAGTAGTGAACACGTGCGGGATCCACGCAGTGATACCTTCTAACCCATTGTCTTTAGATAGCGTTTATCCGTCTGTTTATTATTTTTATGTGGATCTCAATTTTCATATCCATTATCTAGCGCCTGTTTCTGCAGCACACGAGCTTCCAATACGTTTTCAGAATTTGGATGGCCATATACCGCAAGAAGGTTGCTCCGGTACACCGATTTTTTCGGCCCAACTGACGCTGGGTAAATCGCCTAATTGGAGGTTTGATACCGTCGGAGCACTGTATGCGCGCTGCGCTAGTTCATCGAGCGCGTTTGAAGCCATGTCTTTTTTAGTGTGTGCGGTACCCATCGTTGAAGAATTTGAACAAATCAGATCTATTTTACTGGCTTTGGAGTCTTCTGAATCCTACCAACAGCGTGCAAAATATAGTGCTCTGGTTGGTGATAAGCGACAAACCCTTATAGCACATAATATGTCTGAACAAGAAGCTGCTTTGGCTCGTCAGGGTATCCAAGCCTTTGAAGCAGGACACTCTATATTAGAGATAGATCTGCCCGAAGGATTAGAAAAACTAGCGAAAAATACTTTTGTGAGTTTAGAGCAATCCTATTTACATGAAACGGCAGAATTAACGCTTAATGAGATAAAAGAAACTTTTGCAAATTTCGTAAGCTTTATTAGTCAAGCAAAAAATATTGGTATTAAGGTTACACGTGAGACCACCCTCATATATAGCAAGTATTGGCGTTTAGATGGGAAGCCTGGTACGAATGGCCAGTATTGGGTTTTGCAGCTTCAAGATAACACTGGGAAAGGCGTAAAAGTAGCTGGAACGCAGAAGTCTGCCTCTTCTGTATTTGCTGAAGTAAAGGTGCCTGTGCATATTGAACACATTAGTGGTCAAGCTTTGGGAAAGGATTTATTAAAAAGCCAAGGGTGGGCTAAAAAGAAAGAGACATTAATGGCTCAAGAAAAAACTGCAAGAGGAGCCCAACGAAAAGAATTACAACGGTTGGCAGAAGAGGTAACTGTTTCAATTGTCGCAGGGACTTCGGACAGTTGTAGCACTCTCCAGGATTATACAACCTTGCTAAATACGGAAATTCGTAGAGCAACTACTCCTTTGACTTTAGAATTGTTTAATGCAATCTCAGAAGAGGCTTCTGATCAAGTAGCTTTTTCTTCGATTAGTAAATTATTGTCAGACAGTCAACGCTTGAATACCGTGAATGACATGGGGGATACCCCTTTGATGGTGTTATTAAAAGATCATAATTTAAATTCCAAGCCAATCCAATCTGCCAAAGCACAATTATTAGCGGCATTTAGTATTTGGGATCAGCCTAATACAGAAGGGAAAACAGCTGCGCAAATTTTGAATCAACATCCGGATGCTGAATGTTTGCGGATGTTGCTTTCAATCTAAGTGACCATTTAAGTAATCGCAATGATGTGATTATAGCTATCACTAATTTGTATACACATTTATTTTCCTGCGTTTTTCACGACACTGTGATCGTAATTTGAGGAATTGCGCATTTTTTTCGTGCCTCTATTTGGGGCATCAAAATAATTGGATTTATGACAGGAGTATCAAAATGCACGGAGCCAAAAAGGTATTGAAGATTCATGATGTTTTCTCAAAAGTGGGTATTGTTGGTTGCGGCAATATGATGGAAGCATTTCTACGGGTTGATGGCTAATGATAAATTATTGAGACGAAAATGCCTTATTCAACTGATGAAGGGCTCGTCGGTATTATTAGAAAATAGTGAATTGGCATTTGAGGCAGCCCGTCGTCAAGTTACTTCGCCCAATGGTACGACGCATGCGGCAGTGACGAGCTTTGAGAAATCAGGTTTACTCAATTTACTTATGACCGGCATTGATGCCGCAGCAGCACGTTCCAAAGAAATGGGACAACCGGCGGTCCTTCCTAATGTGAGCACAGTGAGTGTGTTTAAGCCGGGTGCCCCCAAGGCTGATCAGGAGCCGGTTGTTCCTGAGGCATCCAAAAAATTCGGTACCTAGTACTAGTACACGTCATCCTGAGTGTTTAGCGAAGGATCTCCCAAAGAGAAGCGAGATTTTATGCTGAGGAGATCTTTCGTTTTACTCAGGATGAGATGCTTTTGGTTTCCTGTGTCATAATATTCTTAAAAGTAATTTTTATAACGTAAAAGGGTATAACGATGGCGATTAAAGACGTGGTAAAAATGGGAAATGCTAGATTAGCTGAACCTTCATTGCCGGTGCGTGATTTTGCTGAGCCTCAGCTGCAAAGTATTATAAGTGATATGCTGGATACTATGAAGGAAGAGGACGGGGTGGGGATTGCTGCGCCGCAAATTGGTTATCAACTACGCATTATTATCTTCGGGTTTGAGGCAAATCCTCGCTACCCAGATGAAAAATCTATTCCTTTTACCGTGTTGATAAACCCAGAGATAGAGGTGCTGACAGATGAGATGGTTGATGGTTGGGAAGGGTGCCTAAGTGTCCCAGGGTTAAGGGGCTTGGTACCGCGCTATACCAAAATCAACTATAGTGGCTACGATATCAATGGCCAGCGCATTGCACGTTTTGCCGAGGGATTTCATGCGCGAGTCCTGCAACACGAATACGATCATTTGGATGGGATTTTGTATCCCATGCGAATAAAAGATCTGCGATATTTTGGTTTTGAAGAAGAGTTGTATAAACGATAGCTCGCAATGGTCATCTTAAGGTCTTTCGTAGTAGGCTTTCACCCTAACTAGGGATTTATGATTAATTGTTTTTCTTGTGTTTTTATTGCAAAAAAAGTTCTTTAATTAAATCTCATAAGGGCTATAATCTCAAATATTCGTACATTATATAAAAATTGGAGCGTGGCGTAATTGGTTTTTACAGTCACGCCATTCTGGAAGAAATTTGCTCATTAGCGCATGAAATCTTTTGTTATGACTGGCTTCTAATAAATGCACCATTTCATGAACCAATACATATTCTAAACAACGAAGTGGTTCGTGGATTAATTGTAGGTTCATCCAAATTTTTTTGCTGCTAGGATTGCATGAGCCCCATCGGGTTTTCATTCGTTTTACGCCCCATTCCCCAACTTGCACGCCCATGACTGGCTCCCATTTGCGAATCAAATCTGGTAATAACAGCTTCATTTGAGCGCGCTGCCAATTTTGGAATAAACTTTGTTTTAGCTCTAATGTGGCTTGGGCTTTGACGTAGCAAGAAATATACGGTTTTTCAAAGGTGATACCCTCCTGTTGCGAGTGTTCATGGATGATCACAGAATAGTCTTGTCCTAAAAAGGGATATAAATCACCGGTATTGAAAGCATGATTTTTGGGGATTGCTCGGGCTAAAATTTGATCTCGATGGGTTCGGATCCAATTTTGTTTCTGCTCGATAAATTGCTGAATGTTATGGATGGAAGCACGTAACGGGGCACTGATATGTACGCTGCCATCTCTGCTAATCCGTAAATTAATATTTTTAATCCGTTTTCTTGTGAGGGTAACCTCAAAATCATTACATTGAAGGGTAGACATGCCAGGCCAAGTATTTTGATATATACTGAGCATTATATCCCTCATCCACTTCAGTGACATCAGTATGTCCTCTCTATTATTATGAAAATACTCAAAAAAACATTAACCGGTTGTTGGTTTGGCTTCGGAGTTGCGCTAACGGTTGTTTTGGTGCTCCTCCACTTACATGTACCCTTGAATCGTTCGGATATACTGGGTATTGCTGTTTCTTTAAGCGTAGGAATGATTGTAGGGACTTATTGTGGCCGAGTATGGGGCGTAGTGATTATTGAGCTCGGTGCAAAGAAGACCCGTGAAATCGTTAGAGCGATGGGATATGGGATGTTGATTGGCCTAATAACACTCTATGCAATTGTTTTCATTATGCTAATCATTTCTTACGCACAAACAGGCTTTTTAAGCATGGTGCATGCTGCTGATTATTTGAAAATTTTTATTTCTATCATAAAAATGCCTTTTCTTGCTATTTTCGGTACGTTTATGGGGTGTATTCTTGAGCCTCTGGTTTTGGTGATGAGTGGATTTGGCGGTGTTTTATTGTATTTTCTACGACGGAAAGTAGTGGCTATTGCAGAAAAGGACTAGGGTCTGTTGACAATTCAGATGCCTACGTCTCGCGGGACGTAGATTTTCTGAAGATGAATTGCCAACAAACCCTAGTACAGCGCTTCAAAATTTGAAACAAAAACTGTTGACCAATATTTTTATGAATCGATCCATGTTCTACTTGGAAAACGTTACCAGTTCACCGGTACTTGGCGTAATAAAATGCTCTCGTAAAGTACGATAAGGCGGCGGTGATGATGCCGCATTTAAATCGTCTAAACTATGAGAACGTTGTATGCGAACACCTTGGGTACTATTTGGTTGCGTAAAAAATAGATTAGTATCAGTTTGGGAATAAAACCGAGATTCTTGATAACTCATCTGCGATGGGGTGAATGATATACTGTGATTATACGGGTCTTTATGTCCTATACAACCCATATCCATCAAGGCTAGGACTTCTTGAGTTGTGGCAGTGGGTGCGTAATTACCATTGTATTGCGACGTATTTTGTTCATTATCAGCACGCGTTTCTAAAAGTAATTGCTCTAAAAATTTGAGCGGATTATGCGATAATATGGCCGATTCAATATTATGAAAATGTTGCTCAACCAGTCGAAATCGATAGCCTAAATTCACGGCAGCTTGTAACCATATTCGATTTAACATCCAAGTAAGATGTTGTGGGGGGGGATTGAAATACGCGCAGCGGGGTTTTGAATGCGCAATCATTGCATCGACTGCGCGCGCTGTACCCAACCAAAGCGTTTTGTTTTTTGGATGACATTTTGCATGTAAGGCTAGTTTTATGATTTCTTGCATTAGCGTAGCTTCGTCATAGTGTATTAGGCTTTCGCGTGCGCCTGGCGTCATGATTTCGCGTAATTTTTTGCCAGTAATTTTTCTTGTTCGTAGGTTGGATTCTGGATTATAATAGAGATTCTGTAGGCGATTAATCACTAAAAATCCAATTTCACCTTCAAGAACCAAATGATCTGATGCAATAATTTCAAGAAAGTCTTCATTTTTAGTGAGTAATAAATTTGCTAATGAATTATGCTTTCTATTCTCTAGACTCAGAATTGATTGGAAATAAGCTAATTTATTTCTGACCAAATACCATACTCTAAAGCCAGGATTCTGTATGTTTTCAAAAGCGGACGCTTTTGGGAACCGAAATGCTCTTGTGAAAATAGAATGTTGTATGTCTGGGCTAGCATGAAGCAGGGCTAAATGTTCAGTGATAGTCGCACATTTTGTTGCGACATCCGTTGCTATATCTTCAGATTCATCAATGTAGCGGTTCATGATGGCAACTTCTTGATTTAAATTGTACAGGTCTTGTTTGAGAGAGGCTCGTCTATAATCAAAATAAGAATGATTTTTGCTGGGAACCGCAATTTGTTTTTCTATTGCGCTTAATTGATTGCCTATATACTGAAAATATTCGCGGGCTGTCCCGAATTGATTTGAGCACAAATCTGCTTTAAAAGTCTTTATTTTTAGTTTAATTGCTTCAATTTGCGCCATTTCTCGCGACCAAAGTCCTTTTTGTGTTTTTTGATTCATAATATTCCTTATTTGAGCTCGAAGTTATAGCTAGGAGTTAGTCTAATTGAAACAGATTTAATGATATTTTTTTGTGTTTGGATTTTTTGAGTGGTTTTAGTAACGGTATCATAGATATTATGTTGTTCCATATGTTCGTTTATATGACTTTTTATGACTCCGAATAGTTCTTCACTCCATTTACTGCGCATCTTATTATTCTTTTTGGCTTATGATGGGATTATTGTAGTCATCGATTCTTAATTGAAGCTTAAGAAAGGTTAAATAAAGAGTGATAAACAATAAAAAAGAGCACTTTGGTCGTATGTGAATATGAACGCTTTCTCGGCAATGGTTGTACCAAGATGAGAGTTTTTGATGAGCAATATGGCTTTGAAGAAGCTTGTCGGATTAGTGTGTGTGCTAAATAGAGCCTACTTCTTTTTATAAATAATCACCATTAACACTGCCGATATGATCAAACATATGGCTGCCATTACAAGCGGCATTTGCAGACTGAAATTGGATAAAGCTTAGCAGTCATTGATGAGAGTTAGGCCTGTTGCAGCATTTGTTTTGCAATATAAATTGCCACAGCCCATATGGTGAGAGCTGAAAATTTATTCAACCATTTTAATGCGGTATGATTCGACTCTTTTTGCTTGAATAGACGTCCTATGAGAGATAAGCCTACGAACCAGCAGAAAGAAACTAAGATGCATGCAAATGTAAACAACCATTTATCTGTTCCGATAAAATGTAAAGAATTGGTGCCAATCACTGCGACGCTATCTAATACGGCATGCGGGTTCAATAGTGAGACGGATGCAGCGAAATAGATTTGCTGGCGTGATGAAAGCGGCTGAAATGAGTCAGTAGGTTGACTACTACTGCGCCAGGTGACCCAACCCATATAGATCAAAAACACCAAACCAACATAATAAAAGATAGTCTTAACCAACGGAATAGACAGCACTGCTAATGAAACACCCATCACAGCACCAGAGATTAGCAGGGCATCACAGATAAATGCAGTCAATACGCCAGGAATGGTTTGGACCCATTTAGGTTGGCTTGCGCCTTGATTGATGATAAAAATATTTTGTATGCCCAAAGGAATAATCAAACCGAAGGCTAAAATGACTCCATACCAAAATGCATGCATAGCGACTCCAGTGAAACTGGGTTAAGGCACGAATAGATTAAAAAAACACTTTTAATATTGTGCAATATTCCAACATATTTGTCAACAATCATAACACACGGATCTCCGTACATGACAAAAAAATCTGTCATGCCCGCGCAGGCGGGCAACCATCTATCAAAATAATCCGATACCCAAATCAATCCACTGAGGATTGGTTTGCTCGATAAGGTTTATTTTCCAT
>Ga0114972_10000622_pt1 | contig 26370 bp, 20 predicted proteins | sample M_140807_EF_Meta_FD_87354 | JGI IMG/M metagenome (GOLD analysis project Ga0114972, IMG submission 87354) | Freshwater microbial communities from Lake Montjoie, Canada to study carbon cycling - M_140807_EF_MetaG | ecosystem: Environmental > Aquatic > Freshwater > Lake | place: Lake Montjoie...
GCGCCTCGATCCTCGATCTGGCCGGCGATCCGGCCCGCCACAGCGAGATGGAGCAGCGGGTGAATGAGGCCCTTCGCGCCCACTTCCGGCCCGAGTTCCTCAATCGCCTTGATGAATCGATCATCTTCCACAGCCTCAAGGCCGAGGAGCTGCGCCAGATCGTGGAGCTGCAGGTGAAGCGGCTCGCCCGAAGGCTTGAGGACAAGAAGCTGGGGCTGCAGGTGGATGGCGAGGCCCTCGACTGGCTGGCCGGCGTCGGCTACGACCCGGTGTACGGCGCTCGGCCGCTCAAGCGCGCCATCCAGCGGGAGCTGGAAACGCCGATCGCCAAGGCGATCCTGGCGGGCACCTTCCCGGCTGGCTCCACGATCGATGTGGCGGTGGAAAACGAGCGGCTGGCCTTCCACTCGGCCGCAGCCTCCAGCCTCAGCGGGCCAGTGCCGGCGCTGGTGTAATCGACCTGGGCAGGTCGCACCACAAGTCTGCCCCGGCGGCGCCGTTGCCCTCGTTGCGCCACCAATGGGTGACAGCGGTGGATTCGAGGGCCCCGCCTCCTGGCCCCAGCACCAGGGGGTCGAAGCCGGGACCGCGCCGCTCCGTCATCTGGCCATCGAGGATGTAGGCCAAGCCGGGGCGGTGGTTCGGAACACCGAATTCAGGGCAAGAGGTCCCAGGCTAGGTAGGCCGCATTCCGCCACCCCGCGCCGGAAGCAACGCCACCAGCTCCTGGTAGGCCGCGCAGAACTCGCTGCCGAGGGCATCCTGGAGGATCGTGTCAACCGCGAAGGCCTCCAGGGCTTCCTCCAGGCTGCCGGGCAGGGGCTGAGCCGTGCCCGGTGCCGGGGGGTCGGTGTAGGTGTTGGCATCGCTGCGGGGCCCGGGATCGAGCTGGCGTTCGATGCCATCGAGGCCTGCCGCCAGCACTGCCGCCTGCAGCAGGTAGGGGTTGGCGGCGCCATCAGGCAGGCGCAGTTCGAGGCGCTGATCGTCGGGGATGCGCACCATGTGGGTGCGGTTGTTGCCGCCGTAGCTGATCCAGGCCGGTGACCAGGTGGAGCCAGAGCTGGTGCTGGCCCGGGCCAGGCGGCGATAACTGGCCGGCAATGGATTGGTGAGGGCGCAGAGGGCACGGGCATGGGCGAGCAGGCCGCCGAGGAAGTGATAGGCCAGGGTCGATAGACCCTTCTCGCCGGCCGGCTCGTGGAAGAGGTTGCGGCCGCCCTGCCAGAGCGAGACATGCAGGTGGGCGCCATTGCCGGTGAGGCCCTCGATCGGCTTGGGATCAAAGCTCACGCCGCAGCCGTGCTTCTCCGCCAGGGTGGCGGCCATCACCTTGAAGAAGGCGTGGCGGTCGGCGGTGGTGAGGGCATCGGCAAAGGTCCAGTTCAGCTCGAACTGGCCATTGGCATCCTCATGATCGGCCTGATAGGGCCCCCAGCCCAGCTCCTCCATGGCGCCGATCAATTCGCTGATCAGCGGGTAGCGCCGCATCAGGCTCAGCTGGTCGTAGCAGGGCTTCGACTGGCGATCGAAGCGGTCGGCCACACCGCCCTGCTCGGGATCAAGCAGGAAGAACTCCGCCTCAACCCCGCTGCGGAACTCAAAACCGAGGGCCTCGGCCCGCTTCAGCTGCTGCTGGAGCACCCGCCGCGGCGCCTGCTCCAGCGGCTGACCCTCCACCACCAGATCGGTGGCCACCCAGGCCACATCCCGCTGCCAGGGCAGCACCATCAGGCTGGTCGGATCGGGCAGGGCCAGCACATCAGGATCGGCCGGGGTGAGATACAGCCAGGCAGCGAAGCCCGCAAATCCCGCCCCGCCTTCCGCCAGGGCCGCCACGGCCGAAGCCGGCACCAGCTTGGCCCGCTGCACGCCGAACAGGTCGGTGAAGGAGAAGAGCACATGGCGCAGGCCACGGTTGGCAACGATGTGGGCCAGGTCGTTCATCGGGAGGTTCAGGAGATCCTTGGGTTATGGCGTATGGGAGGGAGGGCGGCGCCATGGGCTGGGGCCGGGGCGAGCGCAATCCAGGCGGATGCATGGGTGGTGGGGATCTAGGCCTGAACGGCGCGGTCGCCCGTTCAGCATGGGCCGAATCACAACTCCGCAACCGAAAGGAGGGGGCAGAGCCTTTTGGGAAGACGATGCTTCCTGAGGACCTGAGCCTTCAACGACTCAGAAGCTCCTCCACCACCGCCCGCAGCAGGGCCTGCTCCGCCGGGGCCTGGCGAGGGTTACCGGCCCGGTGGCCCAGGTCGGACTCCAGCACGTGGAAGGTTGCCCCCGGGACCAGGGCCGCCTCGTGGGCGCAGTCGGCCGGAGGGAAATAGAGATCGTGGCGGCCGGCCACCACGGCGGTGGCGGCCTGGATGCGGCCCAGGGCTACGGCGAGGGGGTCTGAACCGGTGCCAACGCCTTGGCTGAACGCGGTCGCGGCCGTGGGCTGGCCGCCAGGCGCGGGGATGCCGGCCTCAGCAGCGAAGGGCCAATGAATTCCGGCCGCCGCCGCCACATCATTGGCGAGCCACACATCGAGCATGGCGATCAGGTCGCGGGGGTCATGGCGGCGGTAGGCGGGCAGCCAGGCATCCTCCACGTAGTGCTCCACGGTGTCGTAGCCGAGTTCCCGGTGGGCGCCGCGGCGGTAGTAGGGCTGGCTGGCGGCCCAGCTGGCATAGATCAGGGCAAAGGTGCGCAGCCCCTGCTCGGGAAGGGTGTCGAAGCCGCTGCCGTTCCAGGCCGGATCGGCGCTGAGGGCCTGGCGCAGGCTGAGCAGAAACAGACGGTTGTGGGGGGTGGTTCGGGCCGTTCCGCACACGCAGCAGATCCGCCGGGGCCGCTGAGGTTCGAGCACCGCCCAGTGGTAGGCCTGCTGGGCCCCCATCGACCAGCCATAGACAAGGGCAGGCCGCTCCACGCCGAACACCTCCTCCAGCAGCCGAATCTGGGCCTGCAGGTTGTCGCGGTGATCGATCGGCCAGCCCCCCTGGCCCAGCGGCGGACCGCCATTGCTGGGGCTGCTGGAGCGGCCGTTGCCGAACTGGCTCACCAGCACCACGCAGTGCTCGCTGGGATCGAGAATCGGCCCCACCGCCCAATCGATGTCTTCCGGCCAGGCGCCGTAGGAGCTGGGATAGAGCACCAGGTTGGAATGCTCGGCATTCAGCTCGCCGAACACGCGGTAATCGAGCTGGGCGCCGCTCACGGTTTCGCCGCAGGCCAGGGGGAAGGAGCCCAGCTCGAATCGGTGGGCCTTGGGGGAGGTCATGGCCTGGATCCCTTCGAGGAAGTCCGGTGCGCGCCAGAGCGGCACTGCCCTCGTATAGGACTGGCCTGAACAGCCAGGCCGGCGGCCGGGCGGACCGGACTGGCCATCAGCTCCGCAGAGACGCGGGCACCGCATCTGACTGGCCAGCGGCCTCGGCGGCCGGCATCGCCAGGGCGGCGAGATTGGCCAGGAAACCGCGGTGCACCGCCAGATAGCCCGGAGCCACCACCGTGAGCCCCGGCCGTAGGTCGTGATGGGCTGCCGCCAGGGCGTGAAAGGGGAGGGAGGGATACAGATGGTGCTCGGCATGGAACGGCATGTTCCACATCAGCCGCCGCAACGGCGCCAGGGTGTGGGTGGTGCGGGTGTTGCGCAGGCCATCGGCCACGAAGGGACAGCCGCCGTGCTCGGCCAGCAGCACAAAGCGCAGCAGGGGTTGCCCCACCGCCAGCGGCAGCAGCCAATACCAGAACAGAAACCCATTGGCGCCGATCAGGGAAACCAGGGCCAGCAAGCCATAGACAGCGAACTGCAGCCCCAGCGAACGACGCACCGCAGGGGCGGCATCGGCGGGGATATAAGGACGGGTGCCGAAATCGCCTCGCAGCCCTGCCAGGTGGCCGCGGATCTTGCCGATCCACCAGGGCAGGCCGCTGAGCTCAAGCAGGTAGGCGCTCCAGGTGGTGGGGGGCTGGTCCTCCAGTTCCGGATCGAGACCCACCAGGTGGGTGTAGCGGTGGTGCCATTGGTGATAGCGCCGGTAGAAATCGGCGTTGTAGAAACTCAGCACGCCGGCCCACCAGGCCACGCTGTCGTTGAGGGCGCGGCTGGCGAAGGCGGTGCGGTGGCCGGCCTCATGCATCGCGCAGAACGCGAAGGCCAGGCCGTGGCCGAGCAGCAGCAGGCCCACCAAGCCCAGAGGCCAGACGAGGGGGGCCGGCACCACCATTCCCGCCAGCGCCCCACCACCCTTGGGGGGCAAGGACCAGAGCAGCCCTCCGAGCAGCAGCAAACCGAGATGGCCGGACAGCTGCAGCAGGCCGGGCCGATCACGGCGCTGATTGAGGCTGCTCAGCACCTCGGAGCTCAGCAGCTGGGAGGCTGGCAGTACGGACAGGGGCTGCTTGAAGCTTGGTGCACTGGTGGTGCGGGTGACGGCCGGCGTACGAAGTGGCGCATCGAGCAGCTCAGGACTGGGTTCTCCAACAGGCTGCTGAACCAGCCCAGGCGCAGGCTTAGGGGGGGTGATGTCCACACTGGGATAGCCGGTGGCTCCCCATTGTGGCGAGAGCGAAGTCTGAATCGAAGCCGGAGGAGGCTCCAAAGAAGCAGTCGCTGGGGCGCCGCCGCTAGCGCGATGCACCAATCGAAGTTGATGGTGCCGTCATTGGGACCTGGCTGCGGCCAGGATGCCGTCGGTGGCTATGCAGACAACGGCTTACCCGTTGGCGGAGGCCGGGCGGGTGGCATGGGGTGAGGGCATCTGGAGCTGGTCGCAAACCTTCCTCGCCTGCGCCGCCACCGCCTGAAACTCCTTATCGGAGCTAAAGGCCTGCGGCTCCAGCAGCAATCGGTGCCGCCCGATCCGCTCGCAGGCGCTGACTAGCCACGTTGCTGGATCAACATCCCAAAGACGCAGGGTGTTGTCGGCTGAGCCGGAAAGAATGTGGCGGCCGTCGGGGCTGAAGGCAACAGACCAGACACTGCCTGTATGTCCCACCATGGGCCTACCGATTGGCTTGCCGGTAGCGGCATCCCAGAGTCGCAGGGTGTTGTCGACTGAGCCAGAAATAATACGGCGGCCATCGGGGCTGAAGGCAACAGAAAAGACACTGTCTGTATGTCCCACCATGGGCCTACCGATTGGCTTGCCGGTGGCGGCATCCCAAAGGCGCAGGGTGTTGTCGGCTGAACCAGAAAGAATGCGGCGTCCATCGCGGCTGAAGACAACGGAGATGACACTGTCTTTATGTCCAACCATGGGCCTACCGATTGGCTTGCCGGTGGCGGTATCCCAGAACCGCAGGGTGTCATCGCGCGAACCGGAGACGATGCGGCGGCCATCACGGCTGAAGGCAACAGAAAAAACTCTGTCTTGATGACCCACCATGGGCCCACCGATTGACTTGCCGGTGGCGACATCCCAGAGCCGCAGAGTCTTGTCGACTGAACCAGAAAGAATGCGGCGGCCATCAGGGCTGAAGGCAACAGACCAGACACTGTCTTTGTGTCCTTCCATGGGCCTACCGATTGGCTTGCCGGTAGCGGCATCCCAAAGCTGCAGAGTTTTGTCGCTCGAGCCGGAAACAATGTGGCGTCCATCGGGGCTGAAGGCAACGGAGATGACACTGTCTTTATGTCCCTCCATGGGCCTACCGATTGGCTTGCCGGTGGCGACATCCCAAAGGCGCAGGGTTTCGTCGAATGAGCCGGAAATCATGCGCCGTCCATCGGGGCTAAAGGCAACAGAAACGACACCATTCTTATGTCTCTCCGTGGGGGTACCGATTAGCTTGCCAGTGACCGCATCCCAAAGATGCAATGTGGCATCACGCGAACCGGAGACAATGCGGCGGCCATCGGGGCTAAAGGCAACAGAATTCACGTTATCTGTATGTCCTGTCAGTGGAGCACCGATCGGCTGTTGCGTAGCAACATCCCAGATCTGCAGGTTGGTGTCGCCTGAGCCGGTGACAATCATGCTGCCATCAGGACTAAAGGCGACGGACTTTACATCATGTACCGGGCCCAGCCAAGCCTTGAACTTGCCAGTAAAACCATCCCAAAGCGCTAGAGGAAGCTTCAATTCTTCTACAGCGCTCACGATGAGGCTTCCATCGGGGCTAAAAGCAACGGCTTTAACCTTAAAGTTAAAACCATTCCGTAATGGCTCACCGATAGGTTGGCTATTGGCGGCATCCCAGAACCGCAGCGTGTTGTCATCTGATCCAGAAAGAATACGTCGGCCATCGGGGCTAAAGGCAACGGAGATGACACTGTCTTTATGTCCCACCATGGGCTTACCGTTTTCCTTGCCGGTAGCGGCATCCCAAAGCCGCAGAGTTTTGTCGATCGAGCCGGAAACAATGTGGCGTCCATCGGGGCTGAAGGCAACGGACATAACAGTGCCTTGATGTCCCACCATGGGTTTACCGATTGGCTGGCCGGTAGCGGCATCCCAAAGCCGCAGAGTTTTGTCGATCGAGCCGGAAACAATGTGGCGTCCATCGGGGCTGAAGGCAACGGACATGACAGTGTTTTTATGGCCCACCATGGGCCTAGCGATTGGCTTGCCGGTGGCAGCATCCCAAAGCCGCAGCGTGCCATCACGGGAGCCGGAGACGATGCGGCGGCCATCGGGGCTGAAGGCGACGGACACCACGTAGCTCTGATGGCCCAGGAGCTGATTGGTTTCCTTGGAAAACTCCACAGCACTCAGCAGGGCTGTCTGGCCATCCATGGCCACCTCAGCAATCTTCTGGCTGCTAGGAAACAGCGCGATCGCGCGGATCATGCCCTCTGCGGCATCCGCCGTTTGCAACTTGCTCATCACCAGGGCCGCTTGACCACGCAGCCGCGCGATGTTGGTCTGCTGCTCGGCTCTGTGCTTCTCGTGGCGGGCGATCTCGGATTGTTGGCGTGCCCACTCCGCTGCGGCTCGTTCCTTCTGTTCGGCCGTTAGGGCCTCAGCCAATGCAGCCTCGGCTGCACGAGCATTGCGCTCAGCAAGGCTCTTCTGCTTCCTTTCGCCACTTAGTGCAGCCTCAGCTGCACGCGCACTGCGCTTCGCTTCGCGCTCATTGTGCTCAGCGCGGCCCTTCTCCATTGTTTCCCTCCTTAAAGCTTGTTGTTTTTCGTTAGCTAATTTGCGAACATTTGAATACATAAATCCCAAAGCGACGGCGGCTGCCGTCGTCAGACAAAGGCTAGCCAGAATAATTTTTCTTCGAGATTGGAAGCGAGCCTGCTGCTGTTCCTGCGCGCGCACGCGTCGATCAGCGACCCGACTCTGATCGAGATAGCTCTGGTCTTCATCGCTCAGCCTTTTACCCGTTGCCCAGGCCTCAGCCTCCTCGAGGGTCGCCCCCCGCAGCAGAAAAGATGCCTTAGCGCCCTCGTCCGCCCCACGCCAGGCCGTCAGGGTCGCAGCGTAAATCGGCGGACGAAGCTCAGCTAGTTGGCGCTGCAACCAAGGACCGTTGAACACTGCAGCATAAATAGGGTTGTAGTACTCGAGGCGGCTGTCTCGTTTCACGACCAGTCCGGTGAGCCGCAATTGGAGTTGATCCAGGCTTTCGTCGGCCTCGATGGCCCCGCTCGCCTGGATTCGCTCCACCAGGCCCAGCCGCCGCCCGCGGTCGCGCTCGTCACTCTGCAGCAGCCGATCACGGATTGTCCTCAGGTGCGGCGGCACATCCTCAGCTTCCCAGTTTTCAATCACCTTGTGGCGGGCCAGTTGCTCCACCAGGGCCTCGGCCGGAAGTGTTTCGCCCTCGACAGCGGCGGCTTCCGTCACCAGTTTCAGCAACTTCTGCGTTAGAAACGGCTGACCGCCGCTCCAGTGCAGCACCGCGCGCAGCACCGCTTCAGGCTCTCCCACCCTGTCGCTCAGCCCTACCAGCAGAGGCCTGGCTTCCTGCAGCTTGAAACCGGACATCTCCACGGCATGACCAATATTGAAGGCGGATCGGTAGTGACCGCGGATCAGGTCGTAGGGAGTAGCTACCCCTAGGAAGCAGAACGTGAGGCGATTGTAGGGAGGTTTTTCGCTGCGTTTTTCGTAGAGCGAGCGAATCAGACCAAAAAAACCATCGGTATCGAAGGAGAGGCTAAGCAAGTTATCAACTTCTTCAACAAAGATAACAATTCTCTGAGTCGTTTTAGCCAGCAGGATCTGGTCCACGAATTCATAGAAGCGCTCCACCGATGAAAGCGACTGGATGTCTGACTCTTTCCACCATTTGGAGAAATTCACCTGCTCCGCCAGCCCCACATCTGAGATCAGTCGCTTGATCGTGCCGGCATACCACTGGGCTTCGTTGAGGTTGGTGCCGCGGGTTTGCGGGTCGATCACGGCGCAGATCATACCCTCCTGCTGTAGCTTTTGCATGACCCGCACCCTCATACTGCTCTTGCCCATCTGGCGGGAATTGAATACAAAGCAGTAGTCGCCAACCTTAAGGTGCTCGTAGAGGTCAATGTCCGCTTGCCGCTCCACATAGCCCGCGTGCTCCACCGGCAGGCTGCCGCCCACCTGATAGGTGAAGCGTGCGGGCTCCTTGTTCTCCTGGGGGCCTGGCGACGTGGTCATGGTTCAAGCAGCAAGGCGCTGCAGGAAATAGTTCTGATACAGGCGGCAGCGGGGTCTGACCTTGTTCTCCTCTCGCACCACCATGCCAAGGCTATCCAGTTTGAAGGCTTCCTCCGAACGCAGCATCACGGGCATCTCCGACGCCATCACCTTGTGCAGGGCCGAACCCAGGTCGGGGTGGTCTTCCATAGCCTTGAGCAGAGCCAGCAGATGGTTGCCATACAGGCCGGCGTCGCTAGCGGCCGTGTGCAGGAAATCATTGAAGCTCAGACCATTGGCTAGCTGATACAGCGCCGTCCGAATCAAATAGGGATGGCCACCCACCAGCTCGATCAGCTTGTCCACCTGTTCCTCTTTCAGCATCAGCCCATGGCGCTGTACCAACTCCCACACCTGCTCGGCGGAAAACTCGCCGAGATCCACCGGCAGGCCCACGTTGAAAGGCGATTGATTGATATCTTTTTGCAGGTACGATTCCTGGGCATGAACAATGATCAGTCGAAATTTCTCCCAAAGCACATTGTTGCGTGCCAGTTCGTGCCAGCTACGCAACAAGCCGCAGAAGTCGGTTTCGATTGCTGCATGGGCAAATACGCGATCAAAGTTGTCGATGGCAAGCACCAACGGTGGCGAATCGTTCTTGAGCAAATACTTCTCAAAGTAGTCGCGACTGTTATCGTTGGCACCGAAGATGTCGTCCCAGTAGACCTCCGTCTTGAGGCGTAAGCCCAGGCCCTTGCCTACCGCGGAACAGAACCACTTCATGAAGCAATCCGGATCGTCGAAAAACCTCTGATTAACCTCCTCCAGGTTCAGGGGCACGGTGCGATAGCCCTTGCTGGCTGCATGGGCCAGCAGCCTTGCCATCAGGCTCGATTTGCCCATACCTTTGGGGGATTTGATCCGGATTAGAGCACCCGGCTGCTCGATCTCCTCGCAACAGCGCAACTCCTCGACGGGGTGGATGTAAAAAGGGGAATCGTGGCGAACCGGACCCTCCGGAATCTCCAGGTTCAGGGCATGATGGGTGCTCGCCTCTGTTCCTGGGGTTGCTGCTGGCTTGACCAGGTCAGGGGGGGATGGCGAAGACTTATGTTCCGGGTCCGTCAGGGACCGGCGAGGAATTTCACGCATCTCCTGGGCCACCTCCCGAATGGCTTGGGCGATGCTGAGGAAAGCCTCCTGGCGATTGCTCCAAGTGGTGACGGGTTTGGCATGGACTGGCAAGGCCTGGAGCCGACCCAGCTCCGTGGAGCCCCAGTCGGACGGTTGGAGGATGACCGGAATCACCAGGGCTTCGCCCTGATCATGACGCTCGAGAGCCCGCTTCATCTCGATGTCGTTGCAATAACCTGATGCCAGAAATGCGGCGTTGACTAGCAACAAGATGATATCGGCTGAGGCGAGATGGTCATCGATCTCACCAGCCCATTCCTCGCCCGCCGTGATCCTCCGGTCGTGCCAGGGTTGGATTACACCCTGCCGTTGCAAGATGGCAAGATGATCATCCAGTGCCTGGCGAAGCTTGTCGTCTTTATGAGAGTACGAAATGAAGATGCTTATCGGTGCGGCGTCCTTCATCGGGATCGATTGCTGTCACAAGCGGATGCTCAACGCTAGCGAGGTAGTTCCATGGCGTAGTTCTTCGCACACCAGCCGGCCGCCAATCGAGCCCGCCTTCGTTCACTGCCAGATCAGCCAGCGAAGCGGCGCTTGGGTACGGGTGGTGCGGGTGTTGCGCAGCCCGTCGGCGATGCAGGGGCAGCCGCCATGCTCGGCCAGCAGCTCAAAGCGCAACAGCGGTTGGCCCACCGCCAGCGGCGGCAGCCTGTACCAGTAGCAGCAGACCATTGGCGCCCGGCAGGGAGGCCTGGACGAGCAGGCCGTAGACGCCGAATTGGAGGCAAATCGATCGCTACAGTGCCGGCACAGCTTCGGCCTGGATGTAAGGGTGCTGCTTGAAATCTTCTCGCAGCCCTGCCAGATGTCCGCGGACCTTGCCCATCCACCAGGGGATGGCACTACGCCTAATTAGATAGGCCCACCAAGCCACCGCATCGTTGAGGGAGCGGCTAGCGAAGGCGGTGCGGTGGCCGGCATCGCGCAGAACGCGAAGGCCAGGCCCCAACCCAGCAGCAGCAGGCCGATCAACCCCAGCGGCGCCACCAAAGGCGCAGGCACCATTGGCGCAGGCACCAAAGGCGCAGGCACCAGAGACCAGCCCAGAAGCGATCCAGCCAGAGGACCGTGCCCCAGCGCCTGGCCCCACAGCAGCCCACCAGCCACCAGCACGCCCAGATGGAGGGCCAGCTGCAGCAGCCCGGGCCGGTCATGGCGCTGGTTGAGGGCAGCCAGCCGCTCGGCCGGCAGGGTTCCCAGCGCTGCTGCGGGCGGTGACGACAAAGCCGAAGGCAGCGGCGACCTTGAAGCCGCAGGTCGGCGCGCAGGAGCGCTCTGGTGGGCCAAGGGAGCGGGCTCGCCCATGGAATCCGCTGGAGACAGGGGCCGCCGAACGGCCTTGTGGACCCGCATTGTGGCGATGGCAGCGCCGCTGGCGCGTTCGAGATGAACCGCGAGCCGCAGCGCCCTGGAGCGATCGCCAGACCTCGTCGCTATGGCTTCGCGCGGCGATCGAGCTGGGATGGGCAGGGAAGCAACACCGAAAGATTGCTGCCGGCTCCGAAGGGCTACAGATTCCCTTAAGATTCAGGAGTCAGAGGTTCCCCTGTGTACGACAACCACCCCGTGCTCACCTCCATGGAGCTCCGCCTCCAGGACCTGCGCGATTGCTACCGCAGTCAGCCCAACGAGCACACCCGCTACCAACTGGTGCGCCATGAGCAACTGATCGCCCAGTGGGCCCCTTCCAGGTTCCAGGCCAGCTGAGTCGGCCTGAGCGCCCCCCTTGCCCGGCAGCTCCAGTGGACCCCGCGGCCGTTGCGGTCGGGGGGTCTGCTGTTGGTGGATGGCCGGAAAAGGGCACGCTCGCTGCCCAGTCATCACCAGAGCAGAAGCTCAGGCCTGGCCTGATCCAGTCGCCAGAGCTGGCGGTGGCGGTGCAGCAGCTCCTGGCCGAGGATCGCCTCGACCCCGAGCTGCTCAAAGATCGGGTTGTCGGTCACGATCCCCTCCACACCGGCCGGACCATCCCCCGGCGATGGCGAACCGGGCGTGGCGGCAAGCCCCCCGGACTTGGGGCCAAGCCCAAGCCCGGCATAAAGCCGGCGCTCAACGCGCTGCTCGCCGCAGAACCCCACCAGCCGCAGCGGCTGGGCCGGACCGAGCGGCCGCAGTCGAGCCGCCAGAGCCGGCTGTAGGAACAGCCCCTCAGCGCCGGTGTCGGCCAGGGCCTGCACGGGGCCAACCGACGTGCTCAGCTGCAGCAACGGCACGCCGCGATGCCACCGCAGCGGAACCCGCTGCGGCCGAGATCGAGAGGTCGCCGGTGCAGTGGGCTGTGGATCGCGCGGCGTAGAAGACCGAGCGGTTGGCGTTGCACTGGAAGACGGGGAGAGCGCAAACGGGAGCTGGTCGAGGGCCGCCGCGCCGAGCGCGATGCGCCCCAGGGAGGGATCAATCCGGATCGGCAGCAACCGCAGGCTCGGCGCCCCCAGCACCCCATCCACCCCCGCCGGCAGGGCGGCCACCGGCAACACCAGCGCCTCCACTCCCTCCAGGGAAAGAGCGGGCGATCCGGGAGGTGCTGCCGGGTCGCGCAGCCGCAGATCGGGAAGCCGAGTGCGCTGAGGGTTCAGATCAGCGCAACCGTGGCCGCCTCCTGCCAGCCCAAAGGTGCCCGCAGGCAGGGGGCGGCGCACCAGGGACAGCCGCTCCGCCAGCTCCGGCGTGACCATCGTGGAGGTGGCGCCGGTGTCGAGCAGCAGGCGGATGCGGGCGCCCTGAATGTCTTGGCGATCGCGGCGGGCTTGGAGGGGAGCAGGGCCGGCTCTGGCAGCGTCTGCACTGGAGCCGGGCGCCGCCCCGACGCCCGAAACCTGAAAGTCGAGCACCGGCGTGTGGCCTCCCTGGGCCCGCTCCAGCGGCAGGTTCACCGTGCCCCGGCTGCGGCCGCCGGAAAGCGGCTGGCCGGCCAGCTGGATCAAGGCATGGGCAGGAACCCCGGCGGCGGGACTGACCGGTGGACGATCAGCAGCCCTGGCGGGAAGGGTCAGCAGCAGGGCCAGCAAGGCTGGGCAGCGCCACCAACCAGCGGAGCTCAGAGCGCAGCGAACGGCAACCGGAGCAACCAGACGCAGCCCTGAGGGCTTGGCCTGCGGCTGCAAGCCAGGGTCTAGCAGGGAGCCCATGACGGGGGACACAGAAGCGGGCTTAACCCGGTGAGTGGAGGATCCCCATTGTGAGGGGCGCAACCGATCATCCAGCCGGCAGATGGGCCAGCAGCCGCCACCAGAGCGGCACCGTGACCAGGGCCAGCATGGTGGTGGCCAACACCAGGTGGGCGGTGCGTTCGGCGTCGCGGCCGGCCGCCTCGGCCAGCAGCAGGGCCGACACCGCGGTGGGAGCCGCCGCCTGCAGCACCACCGCATCCCGCACGGCGAGCGGCAACGGGATCAGCCGCGTGAGCGCGACCATCAGCAGCGGCATGGCCAGGAGCTTGAAGGCCAGCGCACACCCCAGGGGCCACAGCTCCCCGGGGGCCAGCGGCACCCCTTGGCGCAGGCTCGCCCCCAGCCGCATCCCCACCACGCTCAGGGCCAGCAGCAGCAACAGCTGAGACGGCCACCACAGCAGCCGGCCCAGCTCGGCGCCCCAGGGGGAAAGGTGCAGCAGCAGGGCGATCGCCAGTCCCTTGCAGGCCGGACTGCCCCACAGCACCGCCAGGGCGCGGCGGGCATCAAAGGCGAGCCCCTGCACCAGCAGCGGACCCACGCTCCAGGTGAACAGGGTGCCCACGAGGTCGTAGCTGATGCTATGCCCGAGCGAGGCCGGCGGCAGCAGGGCCACCGCCACCGGAATGCCGAAGTAGCCCGTGTTGCCCACCACGGAGCCCAGCTGCAGGCCGCCATGGGGAATGGAGCGGCGCAGCGGTGACCATCCGAGCAGCAGCAGCAAGCCGGCCCCATTCACCAGGGCCGCCATCGCTCCAGACACCAGCAGCTCGCGCCCCATCCCCGAGCGCAGCAGCAGGCCCACCAGGCTGAGCGGCACCCCCCAGTTCACCAGCGGCGCGGCCAGCCGGGAGGGCAGCTGCGGAAAGCGAAGCCCCAGCAACAGGCCCACCAACAGGGAGGGGATCAATTCGCTGACAAAGCGCAGCACGGCAGCTCCCTTTGTGGGTGATCCTCGGATCCCGCCGTCAAAACGGCAGGACTGCAGGACGTGCTTCCAGCGGCGGCCGTGCGATCGCTTGGGTCTGCTCAAGCCCCCAATGCCCACACCGGCACCACGGCGATGCCGTCGCAGCCTCCGCCTCTGCCTTGGTGGCCTCCTTTCGCTTGCTGCTTCGATGGCCCGCATGATCTCGAAGAACACGAACGCCACCACCACGCCGATGATCAGCGCGGTGCCAATCCAGCTGCGACTGGTCTCATCGCCGCCGCAACAGGGCCGAGGTGCGGGTCTGGCGGAGCAGGGAGCGGCCGAAGTAGGCGCCCGCCTTGTCAAATCCGGCGAAGGGGCCGTAGACGAACAGGCGGCCGGAGAGCGAGGCCCGCTCCCTCAGCCCGTCGATGTGGATCCACTCCATCGCGGCGGCGGGTGAGAGCAGCTGGCAGTAATGGAAGCCGCGGACCGCGGCGATGGGGTAAGCGAGCGGAGTCTTCATCACCGTGCAGCTCACGGCATACACCTGGGCTTCACCCTGCTGCCGATAGCCGAAGTGGGGGTAACTCCAGATCCACAGCGGCCCCACCGCCGGCCGCACGGTGTCGCTGTCCATCACCAGTGGCTGGCCGAGGCTCTCGAAGCGTTGGCGACTGCCCGCGCCGCTGTGCTCGAGGGCCCACTGGAAGGCTGCGGCGTTGATCGGCTGGCCGCGGCTGGGGCCGTCGGTGCTGGTGAAATCCGGATCCGGCACACCGCCATGGCTCCAGAACGACTGGCGGGAGTTCAGCTTGCAGCGCAGCGAGAAGGCGCTGATCGGGAAGAAGCCCGTGTCCAGCGCGGTGAACACGCCGTAGAGGGCCTGGGTCACGCTGGTGACCGCCACCTGGCAGGGGTTGGGGGCGCTGCATGCGGCGCTGATCTGGGGAATATGAACCGATGGCGTGGCCAAGGGGTTGTAGGTGGTGCTGCGGTGGAAGCTGTCGAGTGCCGTAATCCCGAAACGAACCGGCGATTCCGCTTCGCCGGCCATCAAGGCGTTGGCATGGTCCTGAATCCAGGGGGAGTAGGGGGTGCAGCAGGGATCGGTGCGGCTGTTGGTTTCGGCGGTGTCGTAGCAGGGGGGCCTGAAGCCGTAGTAACCCTCCATCCGCAACCCTTCGATCAGCGGCTCCAACCAGGCCGCGCTGGCTTCGGCCGCCTCCGCCAGGGCTGGGCTGGCCGCGTTGGCGCCGCCCTCCAGACAGCTGGGCAGAAAGGCGGCAACCAGGGCGCCGATGCGTTCGTGCACCTCCGATTCGCTGGCAGTGGGCACCAGATCGAAGGCCTTCACATAGGGCACCGCCTCGCCGGAGGCGAACTGCATGTGACTGGCACCCTCGAGCGTGATCACCGGGAAGCTCTCCGGCCGGCAGGCGGGAGCGGCGTTGATCCGCTGCAGCCAGGTGGCCACCGCGAAGCGGCTGATCCTGGCCAGCCCATCGAGGGTGCCTGCCAGGGTGAGGGTGGGCAGGGGATAGTCGATCAGGGTGCGCCCCTCGGCATCCAGACGGTTGAGGTTCCAGCGTCCGAGGAAGGAACCCATCAGCACCTGGCCGATGCCTTGCTCAGGAAAGGCCTTGAGCCATTTCTGAAGGGCGATGCCCCCCACCGAGTGAGCGACGAACAGACAGGGGGTGCCGGCGGGCAGGCCGCCCTGCGCCAGCGCCTGTCGGGCCTGGGCTACCACCAGGGGCAACTCGCGGGGGATGGGGGAATCGCCGAGGAAGCGGGGGATCGCCACCCACAGCCGCATGGAGGGGCATTGGCGTTGGATCGCCTCCCCCACCGGCACGTAGCGCTCCGGTGGAATGCCCTCCCCCTGGATCACGATCACCGCCAGCTCTCGCCCGGCACCGGGGATGGGCTCCAGCAGCAATGGTGCCCCGTTCCAGCCGAGGCGATAGGCGAGCACGAGCAGCGCCACGAGCAGTGCCAGGCTGCCGCACACCCAGGCCGCAGGCGGAAACACCCAGGCGAGCAGCAGGGTGAGAGCGAGAAGGGCGCCGGCGAGCGGTGCCCCGAGCCAGAACAGACGAGCCATGGCTCAATGCACCCCCATGTGCACCATGTGCCAGTAAAAGAGGCCATAGAGCCCCAGGCCCAGCGTGAGGATCACGAAGGCGATGAAGTGCTGCCACTGGTTGAAGGAGGATTCTGCGATCCAACCCTCGTAGGCACCGCCGGCCGCCACGGTGAGCGGCGCCAGCAGTGCCAGCCACGGCACCAGCCAGGCCGGGATCACGACACCCAGCCAGGGCAGCAGGGAGGGGGGCCAGGCCTGGGCGATGGTGGGCCCGAAGAGCTGATGCGCTGCCAGCAGATTGGCGAGGGCATTAAGTGCGAACACGATCAGCAGCGACCAGGCGAGCGGCAGCACCGGGCGCGGCTCGCCGTCCACCACGCGGTTGAACCGCGTGCGCGGCTCCGATGGACCTATCAGCGCCACCGCAAGGCCCCCCAGCAACAACAGCAGGGGCAGGGGCCTGGCTCCGTACACCCCCAGGGTGAAGAAGCCGAGGCCGGCTGTCTGGAAGGTGAACAGCATCTGGTACGCCACCGCCCGCAGCCAGGCGTTGTTGGTGTGGGGCACCAGGATCTGGCTCACGTCCTGGGGAGCTGACGACTCCTTCAGCCCCAGGATGTTGCGGAACGGGGTGACCTGCCAGCCCTCGTAGAGGTGCATCATGATGCCGCTGATGCCTCCGCCGAACACCTGGCAGGCCATCCCCAGCTGGAGCCAAAACACGCGCAGGCGATCGCCCTCCAGATGGGTGGCAATCACATCGGCGTTCAGGAAGATGAACGCCAGCACATAGAACCCCAGCGGGAAGGAGGCCCAGTGGATCAGTTCCACCAGATTGAGCACCAGCGGCCGGGCCGAGCGGGCCTGGGCTGGGTTGAGGGATAGCTTGGGAGGTGCTTTCTGAAAGCCCCAGGGCAAGGGGGGATAGATCAGATCCGGAAGGCCCAGACCGGAGCCGGAGCCAGAGGCGTCGGTGGAGCCTGGCGCGGATGATGGCGGCACGGGCGGCAATCCTCGCTGGCGACGTGGTGCATGGGAGGAGTGAACTCCGGCTGGCAGGTGGAATCGGTAGCAACCCGCACCGTGAGGTAGCAAGTTGGCGCCCTGGTCAGCAATGCCTGGTCGCTGGTGACGATCAACATCACCCTGGCACCAGCCTTACTTGCCCCACTCGCAACCAGAGTAAGCAAGGCGCTGCCCCCCTGGCCCTGCTGCCCAGGATCTTCACCATTCCGCCAGACCTTGACGCCGCCCTCGGCGTAGCGATCAGCGGTGATGTACGACCAGCCAACGGTCTTGTCACCTGTTGAAAAACGACATGGCACAGCCGCATGCCCATCTCGAATCCTATGAACATAAACAGAATCCAGTACGCCGCAAAACAAGCCTTCGAGCACTTCGGGAGAGACGAGCCCCGTTCTGACTACCAGATCAAGTCGTTCCTGCTTTTCGCTCGCCTCCACCGCGGTGATGACCATTCTTGGCTCGCAGGTTGGTGGGCTGCCTAACGCCATCATCACCCGCCCGAAGCAACTATGGCGTAAGCCGATCTCCATGAGCCGGGTCGGGTGAATGATGATGTTAGGCTTTTGTCGCGAAGATGCCTATCTATTGCTATCAGCAATAATGGCGTTCCACAGCTCAGCTCCAAGTCCGAGGGTGTGTCAAGGCCATTGTAGCTCTGCCAAGGTAAGAGATGTTCTTTTCGGTATCATAATGCATCAAGCAGATTATCCGTGTCTGATTTCCATGTCGAAATAAAATCTCTACCTTTATCGGTCAACCGAGCTTCAAACGACAAGACTTGATCATGTCGTTGCAATGAGCCTGTCGCGGTATCTTGTGAAAGAATCGAATGGCTTTCAAAGGTTTGAGAATTCTCGACCAAGCCGTCACGAAGTAGACCCATTGCCTCAATTTCACCAGAGGCGACACCGCTAGGCTTTTCAGCCAGAACTGAAAGTAGTCTTAGCTCATACTTGGTATAGCGTTGATTCAGAAACTGAAGCTTGAGCTTGTACATCTTCATTGCCTTCCGATCAATCGCCTTCTTCTGATCAAAGAGAGTATGGTGATTTGGGCAAAGAGCTATTATATTCGAAACTTCATGCCTCTTCATTTGGGCATACGGAACGATGTGAGCAAACTCCGTAGCTGGGAATTGGCAGGTTGGGATCGCACATGCATGACCGGCCTCAACTAGAACAGCTCGTTTTATATCTGCAGGTATGTAGCGTGCTTCCTCGTCTGGGGGATTGCTCATGTTGATTTGCTCGCTTAAGAAGCCTAACGCTGCCCCTGAGTGGCAGGCAGGAAGCCTGGGGTGGCTGGGCACTAACTTTATGCTGGACTGTCCACTCGAGGCGGTTGTTCGACGAGTCGCAACTGGGAGCATTCAAAGATCCTGGCCCATTCCAATTCCTGTCCTACAATCGTGCGTAACATTGCTGCCAATCGGAAGGAAGCAAGAATAAGCTCTTGTAACGCTACATTGCGAAATGGATTGACACAACAGCGCGGCTGCGCCACTTAGATAACGTAGTAGACCTAGAGTCAACAATCAGGCATATGCCTCGAACGATCACTTATCGACGAGATGATCCTCGCAAAGTTACAGGTGCTGATCTCGGCCGCTTCTCTGGGCCCACCTACTCTCCCATGGACAACGACCAGCCTGGAGGCACATCTGCCAGGGAAGATTATCAAACCCGCTTGGTCAAGTACATCCCTGGAGAAAGTCTGGCCTTTTATGCCCCCTTGTCATCCATGGTTTCAGAGAACGCCACTGCATTGGTTGTGGCGACAGGAATTGGTGTGATCGGCACCATTCTATATCTGCGCCAATCCGCACGTCACCTCAAGGATCAGGAGAAACCCCTGCCCCACTACTACGTCTTATCGGGCTTTGCCTTTGTCATCTGGGCCTTCAGTATCAACCAGCAGTTTGCGTCCCTGCTGGGAATCAGCACCATCTGGAAAAACCTCTTCCTGGCCTGCACGGTTTTCCTCCTTCCCCTTGTTGACGACGAGTTGGCCTCCCGTGGTGTCTGACAGCCGCCTGGAGGACGGGCTCTCAAAAACCTGGATGTTTAATGGCGTCTCTGGCGACAGCGGCACCTACCTCTGGCCCAGGCTCTCCATGGAGGATCTCTCCGGAAGGGCCCTCCGGCAAACGTTCCGATCTGGCAGCCTCAGAGAACTGGAGCATCGCCACCGCAAGGCAACGGAAGCTCATCTGGGCGTGCGAGAAGGGGTGGACCCGACCGACCTCTCAGAAGCAGGTTGGGGCGTGATCTTTGCCGCCAGCGATGCCGCCGCCCTGCCACGCTGGAAGGACGCCATCAGGCCCCTGCTGGAATGGCGGCAAGGCCAGGCAGGTGAGCGGTATCGGGAGTTCAGCGGCGAGGATGCCTACCAGAATGGCGAAAGCAAGGATTCATTTCTTTCCCGCCATGGAATGGGGCCAGGTGTTGCAGACCCAAGGCGGATTCCCTATTACCTTTTGCTGGTGGCCGATCCAGAAGCCATTCCTTATGCCTTTCAATTTCAGTTGGATGTCAGCTACGCCGTAGGTCGCCTGCACTTTGATTCGGATGAAGAGTATGGCCGCTATGCACAGGCTGTTGTCCGCTCCGAGCAGGGTGCCTTTAACCGGTCGAAACAACTGGTGCTCTTTGGTGTGAGAAATCCAGACGATGAAGCAACAGCTCTCAGCAGTGAGGAATTGGTCCTGCCGGTGGCAGAGGCGTTAAGAACCCGCCTGCCGGATTGGACGGTGCGCCATTGCGCGAACGGCCACAGCACCAAGGCCGATCTGCAGGCCGTCTTCCAGGACTCCAACCCGGCCCTTGTGCTCACAGCAGGCCATGGGATGGGCTTCCGTCGCGGCAATCCGTTGCAGAGGCTTCATCAGGGCGCTCTGCTCTGCAGCGACTGGCCGGGCCCCCTGGCCTGGGGACAGCAACCAATCCCGCCCAGCTTCTATGTCTCTGCCGACGATCTGGACAAGGCGCGTGTGGGTGGGCTGATTCTGTTTCTGTTTGCCTGTTTCGGAGCAGGCACGCCCCGCTTTGAGGACTACGGCCAGGAATCGCACGATTCACCACGGCAGCTTGCGGATCAGGCCTTCATTTCCCGCCTCCCCCAAGCCCTGCTTTGCCATCCCCAGGGTGGTGCCCTGGCGGTGATCAGCCATGTTGAGCGCTCCTCCAGTTGGTCCTTCCGTTGGCCCGGGGCGCTGGACCAGCAAGCTGTGTTTGAAGATACCTTGCTCCGACTGATGAAAGGGCAACCTGTAGGTTGGGCTATGGAGTATTTCAGCAATCGCCATGCGGAGATTGCCATTCTCCTGAGTGAGAAGCTGCGCGAGATAAGCTTTGGCAAACGGGTCGATGTCCCTGATCTGGCAGGGCTCTGGACCGTGAACAATGATATGCGCAGCTTCGTGATTATTGGCGACCCCGCCGTTCGTATTCAGCCATCCTAATGTGACTTTTGATTCGGTGGCTCCAAATTCCTCAGCACAGGAAGTATATGAAATCGAAATGACCTTTCAGGACCAAGAATGAAGTTGACATTCATGATGCCTTGCTCGCCCAGATCAGTTTCCTGGAAGTCTTCTCGTCCCTCGTATACACAGCTCGGGCTCCACCGTATGATGGAGACATGCTCGCCAAATGGAAGTGGGCACCTCGCATAGCCGTAGGTGCTGCCGATCTTCATCTCCGCTTCAAGCAGCCAGCCTTTCTCCATGGAAATTATGGAGACGGGATATAACTTCTCCTCCTTGCCATCGCTGCTGCGAGAAGGCCACATCAACCCGCTCTCTTTGTCCTGCTGAATCACTGCTAGTGTCTTCACATTAGTGGGGTGCGTGGAAGAAAGTTGCAGGACTTGATTCTTGCCCATGCTCAGGTAGTAGCGCTCAGCTTTCAAGGGATAGGCAACCCGGCGATTGTCATCTATGAATAAACCCCAAGCATCTGCTGGCACACCGGCTGGGGCTTGTGGGGCGGGCCAAAGCTGCCACGGTGCGTAGGAGATGGGCTGAAAACGAAAGGCTGCCGTTCCTGCAATGGTTAGGATATCGCCGGGTTTCAGCGTCGCAAAGATTCCGTATGGCAGCCATGTTCCATTCACAGTTGTTCCTAAAAGGCTGCGCATATCGATCATTGTGTGATCCCTGGCAATCCGGGCATGCAATCGCGAGACATCTATAGGCAAGATGTTTATATTGTTCTTGATTCCTTCCACGTTCCGGCCAATTGTCACGGCATCACCGCTAAGCTTGTAGACACGGCCGCTGCTGAGGTTTGTGAGCACCGCCCAAGGCCTTGCGTTTACCCAAAGACGGTGAGCAATGGCTCCGATGCCAGCAGCAGCGAGAGCCAGGGTGAAGGCAAGAATCCGTATCCGCCTGTTCTGCCGCGCCTCGCGCCGGGCACGCTTGCGAGCGGCGAGGGATTGGCTGAGGAAAAGGGTCTCCGTGGCAGACACATCGCCTGAATGGGTTGAAGCCCATGCTTCGGCATCCAGCAGGGACTGCCCCTGCAGCAGCAGTCCTTCCGGACGTTGCTGCTGGTCCCACAACTCAGCCTGCCTCTGCAGCAAGGACAGGTTGGCGTCATGCCAGATCGCATTGTCTTTCTTGAGTGGCTCAATCAGTCGATCATGGGCCAGCTCAAACCAGGTGGCGTCCAGCCGATGCTCCGCTCGAACGATGTGGCTGTCGATCAGGAGATCAATCGCATGATTCTGCAAGCCAGCACTGCTTCCAGGCTCCTTGAGCACCTGGCCACGGGTGCTGAAGTCAGTGATGAGCTTTTTCTCGAACCAGCGGCGGATCAGGCGCTCCGGGATCATGGTCGTGTCGGCGACGCCACGCACCTGTTCAGCGTAGTAACCAGCCAAGGCCGTATCCACGTCCTTGAGTGAGGTGATCCGCGCGGCGTCGATCAGCGACTGACCCTCTGGGATATCAGCCCACAGCTGGCGGCAGACCACCTGGAGCTGAACGGGTTCGACGACTGTGCCAAGGCGCTGCTCCCGCGAACCGTCCGGCAGCTGCACAGAGATGCGCCGCAGATCATCCACAATCCTTCTGGCCGCCTCATCGGTGAAAGCAACGCCCGAAGCCTGGCTCGGTAACTGGATCGCCTGCTTGGCGGCCGAGTCTCCGAGCAGCTCGAGGCGGTAGCGCGTTCGCAACCGGGTCGGAAGTAGGTTCTTGTAGGGGTCAAGGCCGGCCTCAAATTCCTCACGCATTGCAAAGAGGGCCCAGCGATGGGTATCGGCGAGCGCAGTGCCCAGCTCCCGGAAGAAGTGGATTTTCTCTTCAATACTTGCAGGATCCACCGTCAAGACTTCTTCAAACTGGTCGAAGATCAATACCTGATCACTACGTTCTTCGTCCATCTCGATGGTCTCGGATCCTGAGGTCTGTGCCCGCTTCTTGTAAAGACCCAGGTAGTCCTGGAGTGACAGTTGATTAATCTGATCAACGCCGAGACGATCTTCCTTAGGCACGCCCTCCTCCAGAGAGAGGATGGTACTGATGAGATGTCTATTTCCACCAGAGCCCCCAGTCAGGGATGTATTCACCCTGATGATGGGCAGAACCTGGAAGAAGTTTTGCTCCAACAGAGGTATCACAGCTGCCTGCAGAAGTGACGTCTTGCCCGCACCTGAGGGAGAATAGAGCAAGACGACCCGCTCAGCAATCATCAGATCAACAATGATGCTGGCTTCTCGTTCTCTGCCAAAGAACAACCCTGCATCCTGTCGATCAAAGGAGCGGGGTCCTACGAATGGATTCTTCTTCATGGCTTGGCAGCATTCTCTCTGGTACGGAGTTCTTTCCGCAGATCCGAGAGGAAGGACTGAGGTGCTCCCCAGTAGATGCTGATATGGGCATTGCGGGTGAAGTAACTATTTAAATAGGAACGCGCTCTCTGGGTGTCAATGATCTCGCTGTCCTCTGGATCAAACTGGGCAGCGACATGGGCATAAAGATCACGACGACTCGAGCCTTCAACGTCGATCAACCAGCGGAACAACACACGAAAGTCCCAGCTTTCAAAGGGATAGCCAAGCAGCAGAAGACTGCTGTCTGCCAGGGCCCTGCGCACTGACGGCGGAACCAGGTCTTTGTTTTGTGTGACGCCAATGAGAAAGTCAAAGTAGTCATCTTGGGTCAGCACAAGTGAATCAGGCACATCAATGTGACCATAAAGATAGTAGACAAGCGGTCGCTGCTCTGAGGGGCGGTAGTCGGGTTCGCTCTCGAAGACGGTGGGCTCCATTTCAATGTCTTTCTTCCATCGACAGATTCCCCGCTCAGGTGCCTTGCCTGCCCTGATCAGAGCATGTTCTAGGATGCTGCTGACGTTTGTGGTGACATAGATTGGAAGGGGTAACTCTGACAGCACAACGAATGGGTCCTCGGATTCTTCCGAAACCTGGTTGGCCCAAACGCTTTTCATGACAGCACTAATGTTGGTTGGATCAGGAGCTTCCTTGCTGACCTCTGGATAGTGGCGGAGGAGATAGGTCTGAAAATAGCGAATCAATTCATCGCGGGGAAATTGTTTATCTTGTTCGTAGGCCAGATACTGGGCCACTTCAGAAAGATCACCCTTGGACTGAGGTAAAGGAAATCGATAGGTCTGAGCCCAGTCTCGCGCTAGATTATGGCGCGACCCCACCAGGTATTCCATCAGGCCTGGCCCGAGAATGGGCGTGCAACGACCTCTCGCGATATTCCGCAACAGAGCAGGCCAGTTCTTCAGGCTGCCCTCGTCACTAAATCCAGGTGTGTACCAGAGGCGCCCACTCCGCAGACGCAAAAACAGCGTTGGCGACCACCAATCCAAACGAGTCCGGATTCTCCCCCGAGCGACGGCGACGGCCCTGTCTATCTGCCCATCACGCTGGAGTTCCTTGAAAAAGCAGGGCATGAACTCCTTCATGGTGAGCATGCTGACATTGCCCTGCATCGCCAGTACGGCCGGTACCCCGGCCAATGCAATTCCTGGGCCCAAGGCAGAGAGGGCTCCACCATCCGTGCTCTGGGAATCATCGCCAGATCCACTGCTCTGACATGAGGCCAACACAACGAGTCTGGGGGTGTTTGTCAGTTCCCTTATGCACTGGGTCAGCTCATCGCCCGCCACCTGGTGGGATTTTCCCTGCTCATCTTCCAGCCAGAGATAGCCCTGGCCAGCGATAAGCGCCCCATGGCAGACAATGTAGAGAATGTCGAATCCTTCTCGCAATTTATCGAGAAGCCGTGTCAGTGTGGCCTCTCCAGGGGATGCGATAATTTCGAGAGCAAAGCCGACGAAACCTTCCTGTAGACGCTCCAATTCTTCTGCGACATTGATGGCTTTCAGCTGTCGACGATTGGGTTCATACTCCTCCAGATCAGCTGGGTTGGCAATGAAGACGAGGGCCTTCAGGCTATGTCTTGAACTGGAGGATACCTTTCGCCAGTCATAGCTGGTGAGGTAGCGTGAAAACAGGATGTTCAGATTTGTAGCAAGACATTCATGGGTGATGGGATGCTGCAATCTTTCCCAATGAAGATTATGAAGTTCAAGTGCACCTGGTCCAATCAACAGACTCATGCGGATGGGTGTGCCGCTCAGATGGGAACTGGCGCAGGCCTCGGCAAAGGCTGTGCGAAACTCGGAGTCTGCAAACAGATTCGCACTCAACAGAGCCCCGTAGGCAGCGTCATCCAGATCCAACTGACGCAAGCGATCCAGATCAAAGAAAACGGCCTGATTGCTGGTTGTACGTACCTCGGCGTCATTTGCCGGAGCATTGAATCGCAGCTCTGCCGAGTAGCGCTTGGTATCTCGGGTATAAATGCCTAGTTCCAGGTAGCTATAGGTCACGACTACGTTCCAGCTTGGTACTGGTAGAACAAAACAAGCTTACTGCAGATTCCCGCGACATCTTCAATGGCTCTCCTCAGTCCTGCTCTCCACAGAGAGCCCGCCTCCCGATTGGTCGTCGATACCACCCTTGAGTAATGGTATCAAGAATAGCCATCACGAATCTGAGAAGGTTCGGCCCATCACTTCTCTCAGGCGTAATGAACGAAGGTCATCTCGCACTTTCTACAAATGCTGATAGGAGCAGGCTTGATCAATCCTCCCACCGCTCTAGATCAGCAGCGGACCAGGTAACTTACGCATCACTGAGGCTACTCACGCTCCGCCTGCTGGATCTTGATGTTAGGCATCCTGCAATGACCCTTTGCCCAGCATGAAGACAATCCAGCCAATTAATCTGAGGAGAAGCGGAGAAGTCCCATGAATGAAGAGTATGGAAGTAGCCTTTGGAGGTGTCTGCTAAGATGCAAAGTTAGGTTCTTAGTTTCTTCCAACTCCACAAGATAATCAAAGCCCAGTAAAGAAACAAAAATGACTTGCGTTCGCAGGTCGCGGGGGCTTTGAGGGTGCTGTACGTCAGTCTCCTGTGCTGGTCTTGGAGGTGCTGAGACGGCGGCGCAGGCGGCGGCTCCAGCCGAAGGCGGCGGCGGCACCGAACAGGGGCAGAGGGCCAGGCACGCCTGTGGCTGGTGACCCAACAAACACTTTGATTTTGTCACGGGTTTCGGCGAGGGTCCAAGTGCCGATCAGGCCAGTGGCGGTGATGTCCAAGTCAGCAAGGGTTCTGGCATTGAAGGTGGCTCTGGAAAGGATGGGGCTTCCGCTGACATAAGTGGGATCGATTAAGATGTGTCCGAATAGACCGCTGAGGTGAGTATGTAGTCCGCTCCAGCTGTCGGCGGGATAAAAAAGAGGAACTTCTACATTACACCAGCCAGTGCACGCCACAGAGCCTTGAAGAAATGTGGACGGACCAGAAATTGAATAGGAAGCCACTTCACTTAGAAAACCACCGGTACATATTTCTGCTTGACCACCAAAAACATAGCTATTAAAGCCGCAACTTCCTTCCGCAAGCTGGGACGGAGGCAGATTTAGGGCGCCATTGGCCTGGATAATGACATCGCCATCGGATTCATAGATGTTGTAAGTAAGAATCGCGTTGGCTCGGCCGGGACTCAGCAGAAGGACGGCTGGGGTTGCCAGGAGGACCACCAGGCGCTTGAGCCGGTGGGCAGCTGGCAACGCGACAGCTGCAACGACAGCTCCTCCACCAACTGCCACAGACTGCTGATGTTGACGATGGGCTTTGGTGCCCTCCTTAGTCAACAGCACGCGTTCGAGGATTGACAATTGATCTGAGAAGCTCATTGTGATTGGGGCAATATCAAAGGACTATAGAGTAAGTGCCCTTGGAATGCCTAACTCTTTATTGGAAGGTTCCGATAACCACTCCTGCTCCCTCTTGGCCTTCTGCAAACCAAGACAACGGGTGCTCAGGCCCTTCGACCAAATCCTGTTCCAGCATAGGGTTTGAAGTAAAGAC
>Ga0114972_10000624_pt1 | contig 26331 bp, 22 predicted proteins | sample M_140807_EF_Meta_FD_87354 | JGI IMG/M metagenome (GOLD analysis project Ga0114972, IMG submission 87354) | Freshwater microbial communities from Lake Montjoie, Canada to study carbon cycling - M_140807_EF_MetaG | ecosystem: Environmental > Aquatic > Freshwater > Lake | place: Lake Montjoie...
CGGGTCTTCCGTACTTCGGCTCCAACCGTTGATACAGACCAAGTCGATATCGATCCTGCTGTCGCATACGCATCTGGACCATGTCATGGGATTGACCTTTTTTTGGGATCTCTTGAATGGGAACACTCCGTTGGAGCGGATCCACATCTACGCCAAACAAGAAAAGATTGATGCGATTCGAGACCATCTTTTCCATCCCTCGCTGTTTCCGGTGATCCCCCCTTTTCAATGGCATTCCCTGGAATCGCTCGGGCCGAGTTTTCGGCTTGGGGAATCCAAGTGCACTTGGTTCGAACTTGAGCATCCGGGTGGAGCCGTCGGATACCGGTTGGATTTCCCTAAGGTTTCCCTAGCCTACGTAACTGACACAACTTGTGAGGCCGATTCAACTTATTGGAGCAATCTCCAAGGTGTCGATTGGTTGGTGCACGAATGCAATTTCACTGACGAGGAAAAAAAGATGGCTCGTCACACCGGCCACAGTTGGCCCACGGAGGTACTGGCTCAGGCCGTCAACCACGGCGTTAAACGCTTGGTTTTGGCACATTTCAACCCCATGGTCAGTGGCCAGGACCCGGTTGGCTTGAAGCCTTTACTCGATAACCCAGCGATCCGGCGTCCCAGCTTTATCGAGCTCGCCCGAGACAAAAGCTCCTACGATCTTCTCTGAGCCTTTGAAGAACCGAGGGTTGCCATCTATAATCGCGAAGCCCTTGGCGTCGCGGTATATTCAAGCAGGCAACCTCAAGCATTGCAAATTCGTAGAGACAACAAGACATGGATTCATACGGTTCGTTCAGCGACGATTTTTACTCGAATGTGACGTTGCAGACCGAGATGGATTTGCCTACTGGAAGAGATGCTGTCTTGCATTTCTTCGAGCAACTTCAAAGACGTTTCCCCAAGCTCACGCACTTCTATCAGCGAGAGCGCGGTGAATTCATCCTTGAGGAGGAAAAAGAGCTGGGGTCTTATCGATGGGTTGCAGCCGAACTTCGTCGCGTCAGCAGTGGATTTGTTAACCCCAGTTCGATCGAAGAGGCAATGGAGCAGCACCGAGAAGTTTTGGAACTGGCTCCTTACATGCTATCGGTCAGTCGATTGGACTGTGAAGCGGTCAGTTTGATGTACGGATTCGACTTCGCGTATCGTGGCAACCACAACCAACTTTTGTGCGATGCCTTGGGTTTACCCGTAGCCTTTGAATCGCTATCACAAAGGTCTGGCTCCCAAATCATGTGCTACGAACCGGTGATCCAGATTTCGCTCGACGATACTTTTCGCACGCACGCAAGAATCAACTTTGAACCTCGCAACGGTTCGCTTCAGACCAAGAGTCCAGAGATTGCTGAAGATCTGCTGAGTGTCTATCTGACCGTTCGACGCTTTGACTCTTTGACCGCCGAGGAAACCTTTGTCGGTGAACTCAATCGCTTGGAAGTTCTCGCTCGGGAATTGATGGAAAATCATGTTATCGAAAACATCCTCAAGCCCTTACAAAGCTGCATCGCGATTCGGTAAACCTCTGCTTGAGACTCGCCCATGCAGCTCTACTCCTCGATAAAGATTCGAACCGGCAGGCCGGCATAGAGTATCTTGCCATCCGGATCGCAAGCGATCGGTTGGAGGCTGATTGGTCCAGTACCTAAACGATCGGTATTGATTTCAAACTCACCGTCGCTGTTGGACTTTGTATCCAACAGATCCCAGTGATATCTCAATCGCAGATTGGTCCCCTGAGGACTGCTGGGCACCTTGACTTTGAGAATCCTGCTCTGCTTGAGGGACCATTTTTTGGGAGCTTCTAGTTTCAGATGAGTTTCCTCGGGGCCAGCGAGCACCCAAAGAGATTTCTCCCACCGAGTCTCGATCGGTTTGGGGCCCTTGGACATGAATCTCCATTCGTAGGCACCTCGATCCTCCTGGGCAACTTGAATGTTCAATCGGTTGATAAAATTTGTCTGGCTTTGAGGCTTGCCATCGATCAACCAAGTCAACTGGACTGCATCACTGGAGTTTTCCTCTTGACTGGCTGTGAAATCGACAGCAACGCTCCCAGCTACCGTCTGACGATCCTTGAGACCCGTCATTTGGAATCGGGGTGGGGTTGCATAGGGTTGGCAGAGGGGATCCCCGAGGATCAGCAGTTGATAAGGACTTTGGATCGAAGCATAAAAGGCTTCTGCAGAGGTCATGCCTTTGGCATAGAAAGCCTGCAAGGAAGGGAGAGGGAATTTAAACTGCAAGGCATAGGGCTCTGTGACGGTTCCGGAGGCTGCCGCCGCACCGAATCGAAGCAACTCCGTGGCCTTGGTCTGGCTGCTGGGTGCCATCACACCACCGAGGCTAGTCAAGTTATCGGCTAAGCTACCTGGAAGAAGTTTGGCCCCTGAACGCTCCCAATCGAAGTCGGAGGTTCCGAAGGTGATACCGGCTACAGCACTTCCGACAGGGGGCAGCACTGACTCGATGACTTGCGCATCCTTCTTGAGCTTTTTCAATTCATCGATCGCGACCTGGAAGTTTGGTTCTCGAGTCGTGCTGCGCACATCGCTGGTCTTGCTAAAGAAAAACGTCCCTTTGGGGCGAGTGAAATCAGCCAAACTGCTTCGCTCTAGATGAGAGATGGCTTGTTCGATCGTCAACCGATCATGGGCTGTGTGGCTCAGAACCATCGAGAGCAAGTAGGAAACGCCGTGTTTAGGGTTAGGCGATTCGGTGCAATTCGGAGCGAAGAAATTGCGAGCATCGAATCCTTTGACTCCTAGCACTTTGAACTCCTCGTTGGGGCAACGGGAGATGATCCGCTGGAATTCTTTGTCTTCGCGGAGTGCGTCAAAAGCCGGATCGTTAACGATCTCCCCTCGGTACTTCCATCCTTTGCGAACTGCGTCGTTAAGTCGGACCAGAGCTTTTTTGGTGTCGCCAGCCAGGGCCCATTGCTGAGCGGCAAGAAAATCAAGCGGATAACTATTTGCGGACTCGCCGCGAAGTTGATCGAGTCGATTGGCCGCAAGCTCGTACTGTTGTTGTTCGATCCATTTTTTAAGTTCTTCGATCGATTCCGGGGTGCCTTGGAAGATCTTCAGAAGTGCAGACGCATCGTGTGTCGCATACCAATTCGAGTCTGGAAGGATGTAGGAAGGGTCTTTTTGTTGCACCCACCGAAAAAGATAAGTCATTCCGTTAATGGATCCTACGGGGGTGAGAACCTTGGGCAAGTCCTTCACATTCTGAAGATCGCTTTGCAGGTCGATCGCGGTGGGAATATCACACGAATACGCGATTCCTTGGATGTGACCAGCCAATTGGCGTGCTTCGATCTGCTCGAGAACCGGTCCGAGGATAAGCTTTCGAAAATCCTCGATCGCGATGGTGTTCGAATCGGGAAGATCTTTGAGGATGATAACGTTGCGGGCCGGGATGTCTCGGAGTTGGCAGTAGTGGTTGGCAAGAGTCAGGGAATTTTTCGATTGGCCGTTAACAACGATCACCCACTGGCAGGCTGAGGCCCCTGCGTGTACCGGTTCGATAGCAAAGAGTGCACAGAGCGACCAAACGCAAGCCATCCAACGGACCAGAGTGCTCATCAAGAGCAATCGCCTGGGTGCAACGGAGTTGTGTCTATTGAGATGCATGAGGTTTTTTGGTTCTTTTAAGAGATGCTGCGGGAGTGTGGGCACAAACGATCCATGGAGGACCCTCGGTTACTCGACGACCAGTTCGACCGGTAGCGAGGTTGGGTTTCCGTCGACGTTGCCGCGAAGATGGAAGACCCGGCGTTGTGGTTCGACGGTCGGGGCAGCCGTGATGAACACTTCTCGCGTCGATTGTCCTGCTGGGATCAGCAGTCCATTGAGGCCGATGTTGTCAACAAAGCAACCGTGTGGCAGATTGCGACCGCTGTCGTCGCCGCCAAAGGCGATATCGCCGGTGAGTTCTCCACGTTCGATCACCAACTTGGCCGAAATGGTTTGTCCTGGGCGTATCCTGAGAGTCTCGATAGGCGGGCCATCGTCGGGATCCTGGATGCCTACAAGCTTGAGCTTCATGGTTGGTTTTTCGTTAACCTTGACTTTGATCTTGGGCTTTTCCGCCGCGATGAATTCCTGCTGGCCCATTCGGATTTTAGCGACCAGAGTGATTTCGAACTCTTTGGGTATTTCAGACAGAGCGCCTTCAGCGGGGCGAAACTGACCGATGGCTTTGAGTTGGCCTTTTTCGATGGTCAGTGGCTCGACCACCTTGAGGCCGCTGGGGACTTGTTCGAACTCCACCTGGATATCTGCGTCGAGTCCGTCGAATCGTTCGGCCGAGACGACGAATTCGGTTCCGACGTCAGGTCGCAGAGTGATTTCGCTTGTCTCGAGCCTGAAGACAAAGCGTGGGTTTGGCTCGGTGATCGAGAGTTGGTATCGGAAATCCTCGCCGCCTAGCCCACGAGTATCGCGGACTCTGACGTAGAAACGCCCGTCGTGCGGAGCGATGAATTCGATCCGGGAGTCTTTGCCTCCTTGGCGAAACGGATCATCGTCGTTGGAATAATAGATTGGAAACACGGGCAGGCCATTGGAGACCGGGGGTTGGTCGTCCTGCAGCTCGCGAACGATCCAGGCTGGTTCATTCAGCGCGTGGGAGATAGGAGAGGTTCCAAAGTACGTGTATCGGTTCCCGAACCCCGGGTAGACTTTGAAACCCGAATCGGGCCCTCGAGGGTAGAGCCACAGCCGGACGACTTCTCCGCTAGCGTAGAGCCACTCGTTGAGCTGCATGTCCTCCCAGCGGTGCAAGCGGAAATCGTCGATGGTCGTGGAGTCTTTGCCTCGGAATGTAAAGTAGGACTCGCGGACCGCTTGGAGTCGAGTACGAAGCAGTGGTTGGGCTTTTTCGTCAGTGATTTCCAGGTGGCTATCGAGCGGGCTTTTATCTCGTGCTGCGAATATTCCAATCGACCACACCTGGCCTTTTTTGCTATCGAACGCGTACCAATCACCACCTTTGGCCGAATCCTCGGTTTTTAATACTCCGCTGACTTTTGCCGGGGTTGCCAGCAACTGGGCGTTTTGCACCGATCGGGGGCCATCCTTCGATTCCTCTGTCTGAGCTGCCTCGATTGCTTTTTGATTCGGCAGGGATAGATTGGCGATTGCCGAAGGGACCAATTCGTTTTTCTGCTGCTGAGTTTTTTGTATCACTGCATCGGCGATCGAGCGGCCATGGAGTCCACCTGCAAGAGTGGTCCACTGGAGGGCCGAGCCATCTAGGCTCCAGGATAACGAAGTCAAAAGGTCTTTCGATGGAGGTAGATCGGCGATCAGCTCCCAGCGCTCGGTATCCCAGATTTTGATCGTGCCGTCTTGGGCTGCGGTCGCAGCGCGTCGGTGATCGGCAGAGAGAGCCAATTGATGAATGGTCGATTCGTGGGCGAAGATCGAATGGAGCATTGGGCTAACAGACGGTTGCTCTAGAGAGGGGAGTCTCCAGTGTCGGATACGTCGGTCGGCACCTGTGGCGATGATTTCGATAGTCGACTCCGTCGGCCTGAGGAGCCGCACACGAAGCTGTTCGGCTTCCCCTTGCCCGAGCGTATCGAGCCTGGTGCCCGAGTCGACTCGCCAGACTTTGATGGTTTCGTCGGCGCTTGCGCTTGCAAGAACCACTCCGGTGGGGTCAAAATCAAGATCGTAGACAGCCCCATTGTGGCCCTCGAAGCTGCGGAGGAGTTTTCCGGTTTGGTAGTTCCATAGGCGGATGGTTCGATCGTATCCTGCGGTGGCAACCCAGGGTTCGGTGGGGTGTAGGACTGCACAATAGAGGACATCGCTGTGAGCTTCGATCGACTTTAGTCCCCAAGGTTCATCGGGGGCTTTGGGTAGCGAGTCGAGCTCGATGACTTGGACCAAGCCGCCAAGGCCGGGTATTCCACCCGCGATTGCGGCCCGTTTGCTGTCGCGGTCGACACGTATTTGGGTGATCTTTCCGATAAAGGGATTTGCAGACTTCAAGGAGTTCGTTTTTAGATCTCGAAGCTCTACTTGCGAGAACCTCCCCAGGAGGACTTGGCCCGAATCCGCGATCGCAGCAGCGGTGATGCAATGGGGAGTGACGCCATGGGGAGTGATCGCTGGGCTTTTCCCTGAGGCTTGCTTGGCATTGGCGGCGATACGGAGCCATTTATCAGCAAGCGAGTTAGCAGGATCAGAGCCGAGGGCACCTTGGGCAATCCAACCCTTTATTTGTTCGATCTCAGCAGGGGAGGGCTGCGGGGAATCTTCGGGGGGCATTTTTGGTTCGTCGATACCCAAGAGACGTCGCAGGATGAGGGACTCCTCGGGCTTGCTGGGGATCAAGGCTGGTCCTGCGTCCCCGCCGGATCGTATCGATGCAAGCGAATGGAGTTTGAGGTTTGATTCATGGTCATTTTCGTTGTGGCAGCCTACACAGTATTTGACCAGGATGGGCTGGATTTCCGACCCGTAAGGATTGTCGATTGGAGATTGAGCGATGGCAGGGCTGGGGTTCAAGACCGCCATGAGGAGGGTCCAAGCACAAAACAGGAGCAAGAGTCTCTTGGAGGTGGATGGATCGAGGTAATGGCTGCTAGGGTACATCGAAGTTCTTTTTTTGGTTATTGAAACAGTGTCTCCGGCACAATTCTAACCGAGGCTGGTTGTCAATCGGGTCCACTCGATGCTATCTTATGGAGTTTCTGACCTCATTATTTTGGCACAAGTCCTTACGAAATCGGAGACCTTGCGAGATGACCAGAGCTGTGACTTTGTTTACTGGCCAATGGGCGGACCTACCATTGACGAAGATGGCTCAGTTCACCAAGGACGCCGGATACGACGGGATCGAGTTGGCGTGTTGGGGGGACCATTTCGAGGTCGATAAAGCCCATTCGGACCCGGGTTACTGCAAGGCCAAGCGGGATTTGTTGGACAAGGTAGGCTTGCAGTGCCATGCGATCAGCGCGCACTTGGTCGGCCAGGCGGTGTGCGACCCGATCGACATTCGGCACAAGGCGATTCTTCCGGGCTATGTTTGGGGGGATGGAAATCCCGCTGGGGTCAACCAGCGTGCGGCTGACGAGCTCAAGAAGACTGCGCATGCGGCTAAGAAGTTTGGCGTCAAGGTGGTCAACGGTTTTACCGGATCGAGCATTTGGCATTTGAATTACTCGTTCCCTCCAGTGCCTCAGTCGATGATCGATGATGGGTTCAAGCAGTTTGCCGACCGATTCAATCCGATCCTCGATGAGTTTAAAGCCTGCGGAGTTCGGTTTGCTCTAGAAGTTCACCCGACGGAAATTGCATTTGACATTTATTCTGCCAAATTGGCCTTGGAGGCCGTCAAGCATCGCCCCGAATTTGGCTTCAATTTTGATCCTAGCCATTTGATTTGGCAGGGGGTCGATCCGGTGGAGTTCATCCGTGAGTTTCCCGACCGGATTTATCACGTACACATCAAGGATGCCAAGGTGACGCTCAACGGCAAGTCGGGCATTTTGTGCAGCCACATCAATTTCGGTGATTCACGTCGTGGCTGGGACTTCCGCAGCCCTGGACGTGGTGGAGTGAACTTTGAAGAGATCATTCGCGAGCTCAACCGCGTGGGCTACCACGGCCCCTTGAGCGTCGAATGGGAGGACAGTGGTATGGAGCGGGAGTTCGGAGCTCGCGAAGCGGCAGCCTTCGTCAAGAGGATGGATTTTTCGCCCAGCAACCGAGCTTTTGATTCCGCATTTGACAAGGAGCAAGCGTGAGCGTCTTGCAGGCCAAGTTGCTCTTAGACCCAGGTAGCGATTCGCTTCGCTTCCTACCCGAGGGTCCTTATCCTCTTGACGGCGAGAGTTTTGACGGCGAGGGTTCTGACGGCGAGAGTTTTTCATGGGTTGCCATACAACACGGACCGACCTCGACGGTCGGTTCGGTGAACATTTACAACTTCAAAACCGGCACGAACAGGAGTTATCAATTACCTGGTCGGCCGGGTTTTGCGTTTCCAACCGACCATGGGAATTTCCTGGTTGGATGCGAGCGGAGCGTCGGGATATTCAAGCTTGGTGATCTCAGTTGGCACCCCTTCATCAAGGGGGTTGATTCGGAGGTTTCGGGGACGATTATCAATGATGGTTTGGTTTGGGACGGGAATTTGATCTTTGGTACCAAGGATCTAGAGTTCAAGACCAAGAAAGCGGGTTTGTATTTGTGGCGTCGAAGCGACCGCAAGCTGATCCAGCTTCGAAACGACCAGATATGCAGCAACGGCAAAGTGGTTTTACCCCGAGACGATGGTGCAGTGGATCTGTTGGATATCGATTCACCGACTCGAAAAGTGGTCGCTTATCGGCTGGACATTGAAAAAGGTCAGATTGATTCCGGCCGCGTGGCCATTGATCTAGCAAACCAAATCGGCGTTCCGGATGGGATGACGATGACTCTCGATGGCAAGAGTTTAATCATCTCGCTGTACAATCCCGACGCGGCTGCTTATGGAAGAACCATTCAAGTCGGTTTAGCGAGCGGAGCGGTTGAATGCGAGTGGCAAACAGCCCATAGTCCGCAGGCGACATGCCCTCAATGGGTATCCAAAGATGGGCAATTGGCATTGATCATCACAACTGCGGTGGAGCACATGCCCGTCGAGCGTCGCACGGATTCCTACAATGCTGGACGTTTGTATTGCTGGCAGACGGATCAGCCATATTCGATTTCGAATTTGCGTAAATTACTACCGATTTTCAACGAGCTCGGATGAAACGGTCTTCATCGCAGATCTGTCCTATGATTTCCGCACCCAGTCGGGTTCAAGTGATCGGATGATTTGCGAAGGCATGGTACCAAAGTGACGAATACCGATCGCAGCCCGGAGCAATTGCAAAGTAACCAGCCCGGCAGCGGTTTCAATTCCGATCCCGATGTTGTGTTGATGTTGCGAGTCAAGGAAGACGATGCCGTTGCTTTCGAGTTTCTAGTGGATCGTTTTCAGCGCAAGATTATCCGGTTTATGAGTGGTTGGACGCGAAATGCGGAGCAAGCGGAAGACTTGGCGCAAGAAGTTTTTTTGAGGATCTACAAGTCTCGCAAAACCTACCTACCGACTGCCAAGTTTTCGACATGGCTCTACAGGATCGCCCACAATGTGGCTTCGAACCATGTCCGGGATATTTCAGCTCGGCGGGAGTATCAGTTGTCTAAAGCCGAAAATGGCTCGACGTCTGGATTGCTGTTGGAGAATATTGCTGTTTCGCCAAGTGGCTTTCAACCGACCCGAAACATGGACCACCAAGAGCGCTCCCGGATTATAATCGTCGCGTTGGAGGCTTTGGGGGAACGGCAAAGAACAGCGATTCTGTTGAGCAAGTTCGAGGGGATGAGTTACCAAGAGATCGGCGAAACGATGGGTCTGACGGTTCAAGCAGTCAAGTCCCTGTTGATGAGAGCTCGAGTGAACCTCAAGAACCTGCTTGAACCGTATATGCAAGAGGGACTCGTGCCAGGGACCGAGCCAAATGCCGAGGATACAAACGACGATGAGAACTAAGATCTGAACTCGCAGGGTTTCGGAACACGAGTATGAACGACCGCGAAATCGACGCGATCGATGAAGAACTAACAGCTTACCTTGATGGGGAACTGACCTCATCGGAGTCTGCTGCATTGGAAAGACGACTTGTTCAAGATGAGTACTTGCGCACCCGGCTTGCGGACCTACGCAAGGCGTACGATCTGCTCGATGAGCTTCCCGAGACACCCCACAGCAACAATTTCACGCAGACGACCATCGAGATGGTTGTCGCCGACGTGAAGCGATCTGGAATACGACCTGCGACGGTTCTTGAAGACTCGATCCAAAAACCGCCAAGGGGGGATTGGAAGCGGCGATGGTTCTCGATGCCATATGCATTGGTGCCCTTGCTACTGGCCATCCTGCTGGGATCGGGGTTGGGAATCTCTGCGTCGATGATGCGGCAAAGACGAGAGTTGGCAGTGCTGGATTTGGCTTCCAATTTGCCTGGGCTTCACGATACCGGTGAATTGCGTGTGGTTGAGGAAGTCGCCAAGAACAAAGAGATCATCGAATATCTCCAGGAGCATTATCGAGATTCCTTGATTCCTCTGGTTCCGAAATCGTTCTCGGAAAGACAGACCTGGGTCCGCGGGCTCAATTCAATTCAATTAGCCAAACTCGATAATGCACGGGAGTTGCTGGGCAAATATCCACACGATGTGAGCCAACGGTTGGATGCCGTCCAAGAGCAGATCAACTCCCAGCCAAACGCCGAGGAACTCAATCTGACGGCTCGCATGATCGGAGCTGTGTTCGACACGATACCGACAAGCAAACGGCAGGTCCTGGAGGATTTAAACATCTCCTCCAAGATATCCTTTATTCTCAAGCAAATCGCCTTTCGCGCCGCAACTTTCTACGCGGCGGATCTCCAAGGTTCCGATGCGGAAGCATTGGATGAATGGAGCAAGAGCATGCTCATGCCATCGATCATGACCAGCATGCCTTTCTTGCGTCGGGAGACAGACGTCAAATCCGCGTTGATGGCGCTCAATTCCGCAAGGCCGGTCGAAGAAGGGTTTCGATTGGACAACCAAGACGCATTGATCAGCGACCTAGCTAGTCGATTGACACCATTCCCGAAAAGCCTGCTCGAATCTATCGACGAGAGCGATCAACTACTGGTGATTTCGACTTGGATGATCCCCGAAGGCATGAACAGCACCTCGCGACTGTTGGAATCTTACGAGCGTCTTCGACGAGAGTCCCGAGACGAGATCGATTTGGCCGACCCGAAGGATATCCGCAGGCTTCTGAGGGAACGGGGTCGCAGGCCCGGCAATACCAATCGGCCACCCCGTTAGCCCCTGCATGTCATGAATCGCCGCGATCCGATTTGGTTGGAATTCACCCGCATGGCAATGGCGTGCCAGTTCGATGTGCTGCTTCATCCCGAACGCCCCGAACATGGCCCTGAGGTAGCCGTCGAAGCCCTCGAACTCATCGAGTGGCTCGAACAGATGCTCAGTGTCTATATCCCCACGAGCGATCTTAGTCGTCTCAATGCGCGCGGCCAGGAGACTTGGGTGGATGTTTCCATGTCGGCATTTGAGATGCTCAAGCTAGGTTGCGACATCAATCAGAAGACACAAGGTTGCTTTGACATGACGGCAGCGAAACTCTCAGAGGCCTGGGGGTTTTCAAGCCGCCAAGGTCGAATGCCCAGCGAGCTTCAGATCGCCGAATCGCTCGCCCAGGTGGGTTCCCAGCATATCGAGTTCGATGATGCGCATCGAAAAGTACGGTTTGTGGGTCCCATAGCAGTTAATCCTGGTGGGATAGGCAAGGGGTATGCGATCGACCAAGCCGTTGCGATGTTGCGAGATCGAGGCATTGAAGACTTTGCGATCCACGGTGGCAAGAGCAGTGTAAGCGCCTACGGAAAGCAACTGCTTGAACAAATCGAGCCTGGTTGGAAGATCGCAGTCCGTCACCCAGAGCAGTCTGAGCGCATTTTGGGGACTTTGTTTCTAAGAAACCGATCGCTTGGGACCAGCGGGCCGGCAAACCAATTTTTTTACTTCAAAGGAGAGCGTTACGGTCATATCATCGATCCGCGGACCGGCTGGCCGGCTCGGGGAGCCTTGAGCGTAACGATCCTTCATCCCTCGGCCGCTTGGGCCGATGCTCTGGCCACGGGCATGTACGTGATGGGGGTCGAAAAGTCGCTAGAGTTTTGCAGCACTAGGCCTGAAGTAGGCTACTTAGCCATCCTTCCTGGCAAAAGAGACGGAGAGGCTCAGATCATCACCTGCAACATCGACCAGAGCACATGGGTCGCATCGCGGGATTGATCGGGGACCCCTCAGCGAAATCCCCTAGGGGAGCCGACCGCTTTCGAGCGAAGCAGGACTCAGTCGCTTCTCTTGCCGATAGAACTCTCGCAGTTTCTCTGCAGAAAGTTTTAATTCCTGGCGGGCATGGCCCACAGTGAAACTACCGAGGTTTTCGACGGGGATTTGTGCGATGTCAGGTATCCCCATGCACTTGCCGGCTTGGACCCCAAGATCGAACACTCGGAGCTTTGTCCCAAAGATACGAAACGGTTCCGGATACCAATGCTCGAGAGCTTCACGCATGAGAGCTCCATCGGCATCGCGGTATCGCGTCGCATTCCCCATAGTAAAGCCCACGACAAACGCTTCGTCTTGGTCGAGCAGCCCTCGACCAAGCAGAATATGAAGCACATCATGACGGCGCAGCGTCACTGCACCTGGAAGCGCAAGGGGGCTGACAGGATTCTCTAGCCTGCGAACCACCTCAGGGATATCAACGTCGCTGGCTCCGGGAAGAGCTGCGATACAATCGCACAGCTTGCGATCAGCAATAGACAGACCTGGATACCAATGTCCCCAATAGGACGTTTGCATGTCTGAGTCGATACGCTGACCGCCCTGGGTTTGGAACAAACGATCTGGATCGACCATCGCAGCGGTCTTGCTCAGAAAAACATCACGCCCTTGCAAGCTTAAATCATCCAAGCATCGGCGGGTCTGGCTCCGAACCATGTCCCAAATAAGCTCAGAAAACGCATCAGCAGGCCCGTTTGCATCCGACAACCGGCTTGCCCTAGACACATCGATGAGGCCTAAACGATCGAGAGATAAAGCGATGAGCTTTCGGTGTTCCCAAAACGGTGTTTTGCCGGGTACTTCCGCACCCAAGATCCGGGTCTGCAAAACTGAAGTTTCATTTCCCTTGGGCGTATCGGCGACGAGTTCTAAACAGATCTGTCGGTCCCAAAGCAAGCACCAGCTTGCAGCATCCAAGACTGCTAGGTGATCCAAGTTAAACTCTGATGAGTAGGATTCCAAGCGATTGGACCAAGTGTCCGCATCGGAATCAAAACGCCAAGCCGCTGTGTGATGCATCGGACGCCCCCCCTTTGGTCCAATTCTATGGACGGCACGGGGATGGGCCAAGGTACAGGCTGGATTATCGCATCAAGAACATCGATTCGAGGGTCTGGGCAAAGGAGAGCTCTGGCTCGGGAACGTTCTGACCAGCGACGTACTGCCGCCAAGCGTCGATATCACCGCCATAACGTTTCCCGGTTAGTTCCCCGAGGGCTTGGGAGGCTTGGAAACGGACCGCGATGTTCCGATCTTCGAGTTTGCTGCCAAGATACTGTTTGACCGCTTCGGATTTATGACTTCCAAGTGAGCGTGTTGCGCTGAGTTTGACGTTGTTGCTCGGGTCGGAGCTCGACATAGCGATGAGCGTCGTGGTGGCGACCTCGTCCTGACTTCGGCGCAGAGCAGCGACCAAGGCCATGCGGACCTTTTCGTTTTTGTCCTTGGCCAGGGGTGTCAGCACTGCAATCGCATCTGGACGTTGCTGCACGGACTCCAAGGTTAAGACTGTTTCGCGACGGACCTCTGGGCTCGTTTCGGTCTTGAGCATTTCACCGAGTTTTGCCACCCAATCGGCTTGCTCCTGGTCGCTCATCGAAGCGATCTGACTTCGAAGCAACCGCAGTTCCTCGATCCGCTCGGAAAAGACGACGACCTTTTCACGATCCTGTTTCCACTGGCTCTGGATATAGGGATTGAGCTTTTTCATGTGGAAGAAAGGTCCGTCGGTGCAGCCTGTTACCAGCGGTAAGAGGACCAGCAGCCCCATAGGAGCGAACCAAGGCTTGCGATGGAACATACGAAACAGTGGTGCTGTGGTTTGGATAGCAGAACATTCGACCTGGGGGGGAGTCATAGCAAAAATTCCCTTAGAGACTCCAGCCCAGATGCCAAAACTGCGATCAAATAAAAAAAACTAATCAAATTCCCCGGTTAGGAAAAAAATGACCAAGTGCGGGTTCGGAGTGAAGATTTGCCGGTTATGCATCCGAAACCACCCATAGCGATCGTCTGGATTGTCCTGCCGGTAGGGTTGTTCCTGTTTGGGAATACCTTGACGGCCACAGAATAGCCACCTAGACTTTTCGGCATTAAAGTCCAACTAGTAAAAGACTTAGGATGCCTTGAAGCACGGGGATTTCTGTCGTGACAAAGAAAGAGATCGTGAAAACGATTTCCGATGAGACGGGACTCAACCAGCAGCAGATCAAGCAAGTCGTTCAAAAGACGTTCGACTCGATTGTTCAGACGCTGGTGGAGGAGGGCCGGATCGAATTGCGGAATTTCGGCGTGTTCCAGGTTCGCCCAAGGGCGGCCCGGAAGGCCCGCAATCCGCGGACTGGGAGACAGGTAGAAGTACCCGAGAAGTTCGTGGTCAGCTTCAAACCTGGAAAGATAATGGAAGAGCGGGTCAATGCCATCGGCAATACACCGCTTGCCCAAGCCATCCGCGACGCTGTTGCATCTGGGCAACTGGAAACAGCGTCAGAGGATGACGAGGAATCCCAGGTAGATCCAACAACGTCTACGTCGGGGGGCAAAACCCAAGGATAAATTGTTCACGGAGTGAGAACCGATGCGACGTCGAATGCTGATGTGCTTGTTGTTGATGATGGCAACCGTACCTATGGTTGGTTGTGCCATACCGATTTACTCCGCATTGCCCGGTCGACGCGCCGAGCAGCTGATTTTCACCTCGGAAAACCTTCGGGCGATGATCCAGGAGTGGGAGCGATTCTGGTTCTTGGACCAACCCGACCACATGAGTCCCTACCGGACCCATGGCGGGGTGATTTAAGCACCTTTGCTGCTGGGACTTTTGACAAATAGTTCGATTGCGATACCTTATCTGAGGTCGGTGTTACCTGGACCCAGATAGACTACCGGAGAAGCGGCGCTTCTTCGGCCATCCTTTAGGTGTTGCGATCGGAACGTATCTACGAAACTCGGGCCGTTCTCGGTTCGGGGTAACCGTTGTTGAACTGCTGGTCGTCGTTGCGATCATGGGGATCTTGGCAGCGTTGCTCCTGCCTGCGGTCCAAGCCGCTCGGGAGATGGCAAGGCAAGCCCAATGCCAGAACAACCTGCGTCAAGTCGGGTTGGCGTTGCACAATTATCACGCGGTGCTCAAAACCCTACCGCCGGGCTGCATGCAGTGGCGGCCCTTCAACGGCCCTCGGTTCCTGAAGAACTTCGCTTGGTCGGCTCTGATCCTCCCTTACATGGAAGAGCAAAACGTCCATCGCTTGGTCAATTTCGACCAACCGTTTGATCATCCGATCAACTCCGTGGCGCGCAAGACGAATGTGTCTACCTACATGTGCCCGAGTGTACCGATGGTTGAAGGTAAATCGGGCAAGACCGATTACGGTGGGCTCTATGGTCAGCGGATCACAACTCGGATCAACACCGACAACGGCGTATTCGTGTACAACCAGCCGTTCAAGTTCCGGGACATTCGCGACGGCTTGACCTTCACTGCTGCGGTTGCCGAGGACACCGGTGGTCCGGATGGGGAGTGGATCAACGGCAGCAACATCTTTGAACAATCAGGCGGGATCAACGACCCGAGGGCATGGGCCCTGGACAATGAGATTCGTTCGCATCACCGCAACGGGGCGATGATTCTGTTTGCTTGCGGCAGAACTCTGTTTGTATCCAACCAGAGCAAGCTTGATGTCTTGGCCGCGATGATCACCAGAAACGGTCAAGAAGACTGGAAGCTCGACGACTGAGTTTGCAGCCACTCAGCCCTCTAGCGTCGATGAGTCGGTCGATGAGTCTGTGGAGGTCTCCTTGGAGTTCAGCCACTTGGCACCCGCCAATTGGATCGGTTCGCACTGGCCACGAACCCTCTGGACGCTGTCGGCCAATACCCTCCGAATCCATTCGTCGGCGATTTGACGATCCGAGCGTCCGTCTTGGAGTTCGAGTTGCTCGATCCCCCAATAATCAGGTTGGCCCAAGTAAACTTGCACTTGCGCGGGCATGAAAAATGGGCTCATGACCGATGACCCCATGCGCGCACCCTCAATCCAAATGGGGATCAACGGAACGCGAGCCCTGAGGGCAACCAGGGCCGCTCCAGGTCGGACGGCCATCCAAGCATCTTCGGTGCGATTGATACGTCCCTCGGGAAACATCCCAACGAATCGACCTTGCTTGGCCAACTCGATCGCTTGTTTGGTCGACGCCGTGTCGACACCTCCACGGTTGGTGGGGATGCACCGAACGCTTCGAAGCAATGATCCGAGGATCGGGACCTTGAAATACTCCCCGGCCACCATCCAGTGCACACGATCCCCAGCGGCCAATTGGATAAAGCATGGATCGACCGACGCACGATGGTTGGCAACCACGACCGCGCCTTGGTGTTTGCAGGTCCCGCATCTGGGAACCTTCTGATTGGAGTTGGTCTGATGGATCAGTTCCGGGATATCCGCAAGCAGGCTCGATGAAGCCAGCCATTGACCCGTCTTGGCGTCCTGCTTGTAGATCTGAGCCCGCCAAAGATACCTTGCAAAAAGGTAGACCGGTGCGTACTGGACCCGCTGCCAAATCGTGTACTTGCCGGGCCGTAGAAGTAGCCAGCCGACAGCCCCGGAAAGGACCACCAACAAAAAAAGGGAAACTAATGCAAGCGGAGCCATGTTCAAGCTTTCGGGGCAAGGGAGCTTAAGTCCATTGCGAGCAATCGGTTAGGGAATGCAGCGTGACGCCTGGGGTCAGACGACCAGCGACCTATCAATAAAAATGCTAGCAAAACACAGGGTTTTAGGGGGAACGAACCTGGGAATTCACAAAAAATAGGTATTCAATCCGCCCCCCTTTCGGTTATTGTAGTGGGACATATCCCAAGCTCGATCCTAGCCGGTCGGGAGGTGGGACGCCTAGACCATCGAAGCGATGTGAGAGGCCTCCTAGGGTAGCACTGAGTCTCGCGGCCACGGGCTCAGAGCGTCAACTTCCTAAGCAGAGGAGGTTGCCCGAGTCGATGGATCTAACGCAAGCTCGAAATTGATCGAACCCAAAGTTCGATCCACCAGCACAGCGCGTTGAATGGAATATCAGAGTGCATGCTGCGATGGAGCTAGGGCGTCTTCCCCGACCGGCCTTTTCTTTTTCTATGTCTTCGATCCACATCCCAGTTCTCCTCGAACCGATTCTCCACGAGTGGCTCGGTGGTTTGAACCCCCAATCGCCTGAACGCAACCCGTTGGTGATCGTCGATGGCACGTTTGGCGGGGGTGGTCACACCCTCGAGATCGCTAAACGACTTAGGGCACGTGATTGGATCATTGGTATCGATCGAGATCCACAAGCGATCGCTAGTTTCATCGCCTCGCATCCGGAGCTTGAACCGTGCGGCTCGGCCTCTGAGCCCAGTGGCTGGGGTAGCCACTGGCTGCTTCTCCCTTCGGGCTGCCGACTTCTCCTGGTATGCGGTTCGTATTGCAACCTACCGGGCTTGCTCGAAAGCCTTGCAATCCCATCGGTGCATGGGATCTTGCTGGATCTCGGGCTCTCGAGCGATCAGCTGGCTGACGAGCATCGGGGCTTTTCATTTCGGGTCGATGCACCTTTGGATTTGCGTTTTGACATGACGGTCGGGATTCCTGCATCGAAGTGGTTGCAGCGGCACACTGAGGTCGAGATTGCCGACGCGATCTATCAGTTTGGCGAGGAGCGATTCTCACGAAGGATCGCGCGGGCTATCATCGAACAGAATCGATCATCGCCCATAGAAACATCGAAACAGCTTGCGGATCTGATCCATCGCGTGGTGCCGGGAAGAGTCCATGGTCGGATCGACTCGGCGACAAGAACCTTTCAAGCACTGCGCATCGTGGTCAACCGAGAGCTCGAGCATGTCCAGGCCGCTTTGGAGCGTTTACCCGGAACCCTGTCGATTCCAGCCAATGGCCAGGACGAGCCATACGGCCAACCGGCAGGTCTCTTAGCGGTGATCTCTTTCCATTCACTTGAAGATCGACTCGTGAAAAATGCGATGCGAGACGATCCACAACTCAAAGGCATGACGAAAAAACCGATAGTTGCCAGCGAAGCCCAGATCTCGGCTAATCCACGTAGCCGATCTGCTAAACTGCGGATCGCACAGCGGCAAGCTTGATCGCGTTTGCGATTTCCAACGTCCCAACACTCGTCAACTCTTTATAACCACTCGCTTCATGCTGGATTCGGACACCGCGACGCAAGACAGTTCGGAGGCCACCGAGCCCAAGGCATCTGCCAGACTCGGCTGGGGACCGTTGCTGTGTTTACTTGCTGCGGTACTGTGGAGCACGAGTGCTTTTTTTGCCCGAGCGCCGGAGTTTGACCGCTGGCCGCTGGAGTACCGAGGCGCGGCGATCGCCTTTTGGCGCGCTATCTTTGCGCTGATGATCCTCTTGCCACTGGTCCGAAAGATCGATTGGTCTTGGCAATTGATTCCGATGAGTCTGTGTTTTTCCATGATGAACTGGACCTATCTGACGGCTCTGGTTGGTGGGCCGCCGGCCAATGCGATATGGATGCAAAATCTAGCGCCAGCGTGGGTGATGTTAGCCGTTGTTTTTTGGTTCAAGGAACCTACCACACGCCACGATTGGTGGATGCTGGCTTGGTGCATCGCAGGTGTATTGTTCATCCTGGGGATGGAGCTAAACCATGCAACACCGAGTCCCAACGATCGGTGGTGGTCGCCCTGGCTGGCGCTTGCAAGTGGCGTTTTGTATGCGGGGGTCATCTTGTCGCTGCGTTCATTGCGCCGCTTGGATGCCGCGTGGCTGATCGCCTTGAACCATCTTGTTACGGCCCTGGTCATGCTCCCTTTGGTCTGGAGTTCGGGGGTGGAGTTCCCAAGCGGCTGGATGTGGCTGCTTCTAATTGGCGTTGGTGCTCTGCAGATGGGGACTCCCTATTGGCTCTTTGCTCAAGGGCTCCGTACCACCCCCAGCCACATCGCGAGCTTGATCACACTCTTGGAACCGGTACTTTTGCCTCTCTGGGTACACTTGGCACGGAGCTCTGAGGTAGACTATCGTCCGCCTAGCTGGTGGACCTGGGTGGGTGGATTGATGATCCTGACCGGATTGTGCATTCGATACCTGCCCCGTCGCCAAGCGACGAGAGCAAAAGACAAATCGCAACGCGACTAAGACCCATCAGTTTGGAGACAGCGGAGTAACTATGAGCGGCACTTTCGACCAGCAGCGGCAGGCGATGCACGATGCCTTTTTTATGGACCGCGATCAAGAAATCCTCGATTTCCTGGACGAGCAGTCCAGTGCCCAGACAAGCGAGTCTCGCGAAGCCCTGCGTCAAGCAGCCCGAGTGGATGACCCACAAGTCCTCGAGATGCTCGAACGTCTGGGTGTTGGTCCGGCGGCGATGACGGCATTTAATCTTTTGCCACTGGTCAGATTGGCTTGGGCCGACGCTCGCATCTCACAAAACGAGTTCGCTGCTCTGCTCAAGGCAGCCGAAGACGAAGGGATCACTTATGGAACTCCATCGTATCGATTGCTCAGCCGCTGGCTCGATCAACGCCCCAGCGAGCAGATGGTCGAGGCTTGGAGGGCTTACGCCGAAGCCCTGGCCAATGAACTTGATGAATCGAGTTTGGTGGTTTTAAGAAACGCGACGATCGAGCGAGCCAAGCGAATCGCGCAAGCCTCAGGAGGAGTCCTAGGTCTAGGCGATAAAACCTCTCACGATGAACGCAACGCCCTGCTTGATTTGCAGCGAGCACTAACCAAAAAGGCAATCTAGGAAAAATCCAAGGACTCTAACCATGTCGCTGTTCGATCGTTTCCGCAGAAACAAAGCTCTCAAAAAACGTTCCTTGAACGAACACGCACCGAAGCACTGCTTTGTCATTTGCAAATCAGTTGAATCGGGAGATCCAACACAAGCGTCCGATGCAGTGGCCAAGGTGTTTGGCAAAGGATATTCCGTCGACCATAGCGATCCTAATATCTTTGTTGTGCAGCGTGGCAACGAGACCGTCGGTTTTCTAGCCCATATGCCAGCCCCCATCCCCGGTGGAGAAGCCGAAGGCAATGCCGACGGAAACTTCCTATGGCCCGAGGGTGAAAAGGAGGTTAGCCAGCATCAATCGCACGTGATCGTCACGACCATGGGAGCCGAAGATAAATCGCCGATCGAGGCGGCGATCGTCTTGACCAAGCTTGCACTAGTTGCATTGCAGGTCTTCGACGGACTTGGAGTCTATTGGGGAAACGCCAACGTGTGCAACTCACGCGCGGTATTTGAGAGTTTCAGCGAGGGTATGTCCTCCGAGCATGTTCCAGTCCCGATCTGGCTGCGTTTTCAATTCGTCGGTGTCTCTGACACCGAAATAGGGATGTACACTTTAGGGATGCAGCAGTTTGGATTGATGGAAATTGAAGTCGATCGCTGCAAGCTCACGCTGGAGGATCTGTTCGAATTCGTTTCGAATATCGCCCATTATCTAATCCAAAGCGGACCGGTCATCGCCGATGGAAATACCGTCGGTGGCGACGAAAAGGAACAAATTCTCGTTCGGCACCTCCCGAGCATGATTGAAGATACCAAAACTGTGTATAAAATTCTCTTTGATTAATTCCATTAACTATCTTCAACATACGGAGATCACGCCATGCGTAGCTGGGGTATTTATCTTCTAATTTTCGGTATCGGCTCGTTCCTCATTCCCATGATGGGCCTGCAGTTTAAACTCCTGACCCTTCTAGGAAATTCCGCACCCATCGTCGGGGGCGTTTTGACCGTCGCTGGCATCGCACTGCTGGTGCTCTCGAGCCTATCTCCAAAGAAGTAACTGATTGTATGGATTTACTCCAACCCAAAGTATCCTGCGGGCGGGATCGCTTGGCCGCCGACGACTCCTAAGCCTCGTGTCGGTAGGAATCTCGGTTCAAATCCAAACTGCAACGACGTATTATTCCGACCGCTGTCGACGGCCAAGCCTAGACGAAACAGGAACGATTCGCCGATTCGCGTCAAGCCGATCGTGTGACCGTTGCTTCCACTCGGCCCAAAATCGTAAACCGAACTTGCGACCGCAGCCCACTTGTCATTCATGCGGTAGGTCAAGGTCGACGTGAGGAGTTTGGCTGAGACCGGCCCATCGAGATTGGTAAAGCCAACATAAAAATCCCCTCGAAGCGGCCTGGATATCAGAGTTCCCAGGGATGTGGATTGCAATCCCCGATCGAACATGTCGTAGTAGCCGTCGCTCAAGAGCGTCACCCGGTCTCCGACATGATAGCGAAAAGCGTAGTTTAACCCGCCGAAGTTCTCGCCGAAATTGTCCCGATCCGGTTTAGCAAAATAGATCGCATCGACATCAAATTCGACGACATCGGCGATCCGCTCTCTGCCGGGTACCCCACGCTTGGTCTGCCACCTTTGATGGATCCCGAGCCGACTCTGCAACTGATTGGCCACAATTTGCGAGCTTGCCGCTGTCACATAGCGCTGCATCCCCTGCCTGAGTGCATAATCTCGGGAATCGAACTGGGCGGGCAGAGTCCCTCCAAACGTATTGAAGATCAATCGACGCCTAAAATGCTCTTGGCTGTTGTCGTCAATCGGATCGTACAATGGAAGCAGACTCAGGTCCTTGGTCGTATCGGCGTACCAAGTTTCCGACTCGAAAGAGACTTTGTGCGCCATGCCGTTGAGATTGAACAACGAGCTTTGAACCTCCGGAGCCACCTTGATCATCGGAAGCGATGTACGGAGCCCGGCCTGCCCGGTCAGTCGCCCGAGAGAGTTGCCGTTGAGGTCTTCTCCCCAATAGGCCGCTTCGCCCGAGACGAACGGAGTCCACTTGCTATGGCCGGTATCGAAAGGCAACGACAACTCGTGCCGAGTCACGGCCTGGATTCCTGAGGATTTCTGCTCCCAGGGCTGCAACTGGAACTTGGCCGAGTCTTGTGGGTCGGTGGGAGTCGAAGCAACCTTTAATTGCCCGTAACCTACCTGAGAATGGGAATACCAAGTCAAGAAGTTACCTAGGTCTTGGCCAAGCCAATAATGATCGAGCCGAGGCAACCACTGCGTCTCGGTAAAGAAATTGTTCAAGCGAACTTGGCCCCAGATATCGAGCATCTGCTGACCGAGGAAATAGTGTCGATATCGCAAGGCCGTCGAGCGGTCTTTGAGCGTGTCCCACTCCTGCTCGAAATACTGTTCCAAAAAGTTTCGATCGCTGATGTATCCGAATTCGGCCCATAGCTCTTGGTCCGGGGAGAGCAACTGGCGGTGTTGCCAATTCACACGACCTCGCATTGTCTCCTCGGGAACCATATTGACGCGATCACGGCCCAGGATATCGAGCCCCTTGTCATTTAAACCCCAGGCATCGAACTCACCATATGCCGGCCCACCTCCGTGGAGTGAGGGCAAGTTGTAGCGGAAGTTGGTCCCCAGAGCGAAACCCCGCTTGCTTAAATAATCGGTCGATAAATTCCAACGCGTGCCATCGACCGCATCGATACCAAGGATTTGGTACAGATTCCAATCGAGCATCACCTGGTTTCCAAAGATGCTGTCGTTGCGCAATCGCAACCCTGAAATATAAAAACTAGGTGTATCGACATTGGTATTGAGGATCGGCCAGTAGGCGACGGGCAAGCCCTCCATGTAGACGAAATTATGGCGCGCCTTGGCCTTCATCGACGTGGTATCCCCAGACGGGGATAGAACTCCAAAGCCCAACAGACCGGGCTGTTCGGTCGACTGACGCTGATCGTTGAGTTCGATTCGATCGGATTGCACCCAGTAGCGAGGCACACCCAAACGGCTGCTGGTCATCGCGGCGCGGTTTGCCAAAAAGTTCTCTCGCGATCGCTGCTGGATCACGTCCGCCTTGAGCCTCACGATCCCTTCGTACTTGGGGGCCGGCGTGAGAACCTCTGCGCCCAAGATCATTCCGTATTCGGATTGCACGTTGTAGTACATCCGATCGGCATAGATCACACGAGCTCCTTGCTGAAAGACGATGTTCCCTTCGAGATACAACTCGACCGGAAGATCGTCGATCTTTTGCGATAAGAGTCGGTTTAAATCGGCAGTCCAGACCACACACCGGTCGGCTTCGATGAGCACCGTTCCCATATCGAACAGACCGCCCGAGGTTTGTACGGCAACGTCGCCGATCATCAAGCGAATGCCTCGACTGATCGTAATGACGCTGTCGCCACGCTCGGGTCGACTCTTGGCCGAGTACAGCGGGTCGATACCGCTGCGCCCGCTGATCTTAAAGGTTCGAGCCCCGACGCGGACTCCTGAACGCACGTTGGGAGCCGAAGCGGCCACAGGAGCAGCAAGGGGTACCGGAATCGGTCCGCTGTTGGCCGCCGGTGCTGGCAATTGAAACGACTCAATGGGCTGAGCTACCGGAGGTGTGTTCGGGACTTGAGGAGCCGGTTGGATCGACTCGAAGAGTGGTACTGAACCCGGGTCGAGCACGGTTCCGCCCAAGGTCGAATTGCCGATTTGCATCGAGTTGTTGGAACCAAGGGGCTGGGAAGCAGGTACGCTGGGTGCTCCAGCAGGAGGCTGAGCCTGGAGGATCTGCGAAGCGAGCCGCAGGTGCGTTTGTTCGTCTTGCGCTGTCCAGGCGATCGCATCTTTAACACTTGCGTCTTTCGCAGCACCGGACCTGTCGCCAGACCACTCGAGCGGTGGTACCGGATTGACCGCTTGCTGCCAGACCTGCACATCGAACTTCGGCTCGTGTTGGCTGTAGAGCCGGCCCATCCATTGCTGGTCTCGCAAGCGTTGGTCTTCGGACCACTGGATATCGCAGTCCCCTTGAGCGTCCAGGACCACGCGATGGCTCATCGCCTGTGGATTCATCGAGGCATTGACGGTCGAGGTTGGAATGCCTGAGGATGCTTCATCGGTTTTTACTTCCTCGCTCAAAACCCATAGGTTCGCCTTTTGGCAAGAGCCACGAAAGGATCCTTGCGAAATCCTCACGCCACCATCGAGCTGATAGACGATGTAGTTGCCCTGCTTGCTTTTGCTCGCCGTATGGGCTTGGACCGAGATCGTAAAACGAGGATCAGAAAGCGGCAAACCAATCTCGGCCCCAGAGAGACTTGCACAGGACCAGCCCAGCACCGACACAACGGTGCAAAAGCATGCCAGAACGCAGGCAAGCAAATTTCGGAGTTTAGAGTCCGGCTGACAGTCCACTAGCGATCGATTGTTCCTAGGATAAATCCCCCGACGGTGTCCAAATCCATTGTCACTTGGGGCTTTGCGCTATCGGGGAGTATAGAAATCCGGAAAAACCGACTCAATACCGAGGTTTCGCTAAAGTCGGATCAGTTTCCAAGTCGATCCCTAAAAGCTACCGAGGAAAAGGCTTCTAGCTGCACCTCCCAGCCTACGCAATCAACCTAGATTGACAAACCGTAGTGGATCTTGCGAAAGATCCCAGCCAATCGCGTGACGAAACGGAAACGTCCCGCAATCGATCTCGAAGACATTGGAACAAAATGTCGAATCTCGAAACGCTCGTGCAGACGTTGATTCGCGAAGGCCACTGGTCGGATGCAGCCGGTCTGTATCGCGACGAATTAGGAGTATCGCACACGCAAGCCGAGGCCAAGGTGCATGCGTTGGCCGAGGAGCTGGGGATTACCGATCCGTATCGATGGACGCGATGGGTAGCGATCGGACTTGCAGGAGGTGCCCTGATGATCCTTGCCGGTTGCCTGCAATGGTACGCAGTCTAGCTCGATGAGTCGGTCTTATCTGTTTATCCCTACACCACATTCGATTGGTGGAACTGGATGTCGAGCGTTCGCAGATGCGTGTGCAGACCTGCGTCTTGGATCGGCATCAGGTAAGCCGGTTGGCCTGATTCGTTGTGGTGAGAGTGCCACCATCCTGGGGGGGTGATAAAAGCGCCGGCGGATTCCCAAGGTACTTTCACTGGGTCGATCAGATTCCCCTCGCGGTCGACTTTTTCAGAGACCAAAGTGAAGCAGCCGGGTTTGCAGGAGATGATCAAGTCCAGCGCCACAGACTTGTGAGCGTGTGGGAGTTGGTTAGCACCGACGGGCAAGATCCCGAGCATGGCCCACAAGACGTGAGTGATTGTGAGGGTTTGAGGGAAGTGAGAGTTCGTCAGCAGGACGCTGATGCGGCTGCGCTGGCCCGCAAGTGGATCGGCGGCGGCTTGGGCTAGAGCCGCTTGGGATTCCTCTTTGGCGTAGAGGGTTGGCTTGAAACGGGGTTCGGTTGCCGCAGCGCCCAAGTAAGCCAGCAGAGGCTGGTCGTTAACCCAATAGAAGACTGTATCTTCGTCGGCCGAGAGGATGGGATCTGGACCGCAAGGCAGTGTGATCAGATCACCGGCTTGGTAGGGGATCGTCTTGTCGCCAAAGTAGACGACACCCTGGCCGCTGATGGCATAGAACAGGTGCGAAGTCCCTCGGTTTGGAGCCGCGAGGCTATCGCTGGCGTTGACACGCACGAAGCTTGCCAGCAGGCTGGCGCTGGAGGCTGGGGCTCGAGAGCCGAGTTGTTGGCTGATGTCCAGGGGAATGATGCGCGAGGGTCCGCTCGCATGCATGCTGGCCGGGAATTGGACGATTGGGATTTGGGAGATGGCGCCCGAGGCAAGAGGATTGGCGGCCTTGGAGTATTCCAAGTAACCGCTGTCTTGGGTTAAGACAGGTTCGTTGTCGACCGCGTTGGTCATAGCATTGCCGGGAGTTAGGGTTTGGAAGAAAGTGGGTTACGCCAGTATTTTGGGCCGATTCGTTGGATTATACCGTGAAGCTCCGGAGTTGGGTTTCCTGGTCTTTTTAAGGGGGGTCCCCTACTAAGATTTCTGTCTTTTGGTACGATTTTCGCCTCTGTAGAGGAACAGGGCTGTGAATCTCGAACCGAGATTTCGGTACCTGACGTGTGTGGCGGTGCCCAGCAGCGTCCCGCCCAATATAGAATCACCCAGCCAAGAGAGCGTAGCTCAGTCGGTAGAGCAAAGGACTTTTAATCCTTGGGTCGAGGGTTCGAGTCCCTCCGCTCTCACTCTTGATTTTTCCACGAAAACCCCGGGTTCTTCAACGGATCCGGGGTTTTTTCGTAGGCAGTGCTAGCACCTCGGCAAGCTGTTTTCACATCATGCGTTTCGCCTGGAGGATCGAGATTCGGGGCGTTTGCTCGTGGATACTTTAGAAATTCACACGCTCGAGCTTGGGTGGTACAATTTCCAGGTGAGCGAGCTTGAGACGGCTAGCTTACTGGACCGATGGCTGTATTGGTTGCCGCATGCCGTAGGAGTACTTGAGATGATTTCACGAACGCCAGACCAACGCCGACACTACGATGCCCGGCTGAAATGGGAACTCGACGAGAACACTCGAATCCAAACAGC